>WNGA01000601.1_pt1 | contig 54109 bp, 46 predicted proteins | sample 5400061 | NCBI WGS metagenome assembly WNGA01 (sample SAMN13153366, study PRJNA577476) | soil metagenome | isolation source: 100 cm soil or saprolite under grassland replicate 2 | place: USA:California | collected 2016-06-15
GGATGGTGATCGACTTCGCGGACCTGCAGAAGCTCGTCGGCGAGATCGGCGCCCGCTTCGATCACCAGAACCTGAACGAGATCCCTCCGTTCGATCAGGAGAACACGACCGCGGAGCTCCTCGCCCGCTTCTTCTACGTCGAGGCGAACCGCGCGCTCGCGGGGCGGGAGGGCGGGCGGGTGAGGGTCTCCAGGGTCGAGGTCTGGGAGAACGAGGGGTCGCTCGCGGTCTACCGCGAGGAGTGAGCGACGGGCGCGGGCGCCGTGACCGGAGCGCCCCGCCTTCCGCCCGACCCCCGCGCGGGCCTCGAGGCATCCGCGTCGCGTCAGGGCGTGGGCCTATCCTCGCGCGGTGTCCGCCCTCTGCGTCGTCTCGACTCCGCTCGCCGCCGCGAGGGGATCGCGCCGCCTGTGCGACGCGCAGGGCGGGATCCTCTTCGGCCCCGCCGTCGCGACGATCGACCGGATCGTACCGGACATTCTCGCGGCCTCGGGCGATCGGCGCCCGGTGCTGCCGCCCCTCGCGGAGCGGCTCCTCGCCGCTCGCGCCGGGCGCGCCGCGGGCGGGCCGTTCGCGGACGTGGCGCCCGATGGAGGTCTCGCCGCGTCGCTCGCTGCCGCGCTCGCGGAGCTCCGGCGCGGCGAGGTGGACGCGGAGGCTGCGCGCGCGGCCGCCGCGCGCCTCGACGGCGGGCCCGCGGCGCGGCTCGGCGCGCTCGCCGACGCGCTCGAGGTCTACGAGGATGCGCTCCGCGATCTCGCGGTGCTCGATCGTGCGGAGGCGACGCGGATCGCCGCCGGCGCGGCGCGGCGCGGTGCGCTCCCGGCGGAGCTCCTCGAGCTCGACCTGCTCCTCGTGGACGGCCTCGTCGCCGCGTCGCCGGCGGAGTGGGACCTCCTCGCCGCGCTCGCCGAGCGCGCGCGGCGGACCCGGTTCAACGTGCCGTTCTTCCCGGAGCGGCCGGACGCCTCCGCCGCGGCGGAGCCGCTCCTGCGCCGCGTGGAGGCGCTCCACGAGATCGCGGCGCGGCGGGAGATCGAGGTGGCCTTGGCTCGGGTCGAGGGGGAGGGCCGCGCCCCGCGGCTCGCGGCGCTCCTCGCGGCGCTCGGCGGCGGACGGGCGCCGCCGGCGGCGGAGGGCGGCCTCGTCCTCGCCCAGGCGGGCGCGGGCGAGGCGGGCGAGGCGTTCGCCGCCGCGGCGCTCGTCGCGCGGCTCCTCGACGGCGGGATGGCGGCCGCCGAGATCGCGCTCGTCGCGCCCTCGCCGCGGCGTGCCGCCCCCGCGCTCGCCGCCGCCTTCGCGGAGGCGGGGATCCCGCTCGCGACCGGACGCGGCTCGGCGCTCGCCGACGCGCCGCCCATCCGCGCCGTGCTCGACGCGCTCGCGGCGGCGCCGGGCCTCGATCGGACCGCTGCGGAGCGGCTCGCCGCCTCGACGTACCTCGCGCCCTCGGGCCTTTCGTTCGCGCTCGGTCCGCTCCTCGATCGCGCCGGGGCGCTCGACGGGCGCGGGCCGCCGTCCGAGGCGCTCCGCCGGCGCGCCGCCGCGCTCGCCGCCCCCGCCGCGGCGCCGGAGCGGGCCGCCCTCGCGCACGCTGCGGACGGGCTCGATCGGCTCGCCGCCGCGGTCCGGCCACTCGGCGCGGCGGCGACGGCGCGGGAGCACGCGGCCCGGCTCGGAGGGTTCGTCGAGGCGGCCGGCATCCGGCGGCGCGCCGCGCGTGCGCCGCGCGACGTGGCTGCGCGCGATCTCGGCGCGCTCGCCGCGCTCGACGAGGCGCTCGAGGGGCTCTCGCGCGCGCTCGCGCTCGCGGGCCGTGGCACGGAGCGGCTCTCCGCCGCGGAGCTCCGCGCGCTCACCGCGCTCGCCCTCGACGGCGCCTCGCTCCCGCCCCCCCCCGAGCCCGCCGCCGGCGCCGTCGAGCTGTGGGGGCTCGACGAGGCGCCGGGGCTCTCGGCGCGTGCGGCGGTGATCACGGGCTGCGCCCGCGGCGCCTTCCCCGCGCCGCCTCCGCCCGAGCCGCTCCTGCGCGAGCCCGAGCGGCACGCCGTGAACGCGGCGCTCCGGCGGGCCGCGCTCCCGGTCGCCGCCACGCGGCGGGCGGAGGCGACGCTCCGCGCCTTCTCCGCCGCGGCCGCCGGGCGCGAGGCGCTCGCCTTCCTGTGGCCGGCGCCGGGGCCGGCGGGCGACGGCGGCCCGCTCGCGCCGCTCGTCGCCGACGCGCTCGCCGCGCTCGGGGAGGCGGCGCGACCGCCGGCGAGCGAGCCGGGGCTCGCGCAGGCGCGGAGCGCGCGCCAGGCGCTGCGGGCCGCGGCGCGCGGAGGGGAGGAGGCGCGCGCGGCGCTCGGCGGCACGCCGCTCGAGGCGCTGGCGGCCGACGTGCTCGCGCGCGGCGCCATCGAGGCGGAGCGGCGGGAGGCCGTGCGAGACCGGCGCGCCACGCCGCACGCAGGCGCGATCGTTGGGCCCGCGCTCGAGGTCTTCCGGGCCGCCCTACCCGAGGAGTGGTCGCCGACGCAGCTCGAGGACTGGGCGCGCTGCCCGTTCCGGCTCCTCCTCCGGACCGGCGTGCGCCTCGCCGAGCCCGCCGAGGAGGGGCTCGACATCGAGGGGCGCGACGAGGGCAGCCTGCTCCACGCCGTGCTCGAGCGCTTCGTCCGCGCGCGCATGGCGCGCAACGCGTGGCCGCCCGAGGGAGACGCCGCAGATCTCGCCGACGCCCGCGCCGCCGCGGCGGACGTGCTCGGCGAGTTCGAGCGCGCCGGTCGCACCGGCGATCCCGCGGTGTGGTCGGCGCGCCGCGAGGCGGTGCTCGCCCGGCTCGACCGCGTCGTTCGCGCCGAGGCGAAGGAGCCGCGCGACGTCGCGCCCGTGCTCCTCGAGCACGCCTTCGGCGGGCGCTCGGGCCGGCCCCCGCTCGAGCTCCGCGCGGGGGGCGAGGTGGTCCGGCTCCGCGGCAGGATGGACCGGGTCGACGCGAGCCCGACGCGGCTCCTCGTCGTCGACTACAAGAACTCGCGGGGCAGCGGCCTCTCCGACAAGCTCGACCCAGCGGCGTTCGGCGAGACGAGCTTCCAGATACCGGCCTACCTCCTCGCCGCCGCGCGCGACCTGCCCGGTCGCGCGCGCCTCGACGCGACCTACGCCGTGCTGCGGAGCGCCGAGCGGCTCACGCCCGTCGAGCTCGACGCGGGCGATCCGGTCCTCGCCACGGACGCCCCCGCCGGCGCGGAGTCGCGGCCGTTCGCCGCCGCGGTCGTGCACGCGGTCGCGGCGATCAGGCGGGGCGAGCTCCCCATCGCGTCCCGCTCGTGCGCGCACTGCCCCTTCGGCGCGATCTGCCGGTTCGAGGGCACGGCCGCGCGCGACGAGGAGGAGCGCGGATGAGCGGCCCGATCGTGTTCGGCGACGCCGCCGAGGCGCTCTTCCGGCTCTCGGCGCCGACCGCGGTCTCCGCGGGCGCGGGCTCCGGGAAGACCACGGCGCTCGTCGAGCTCTGCGTCAGGCTCCTCTCCGGCGAGGCGACCGGCACGCCGTGCGAGCCCTCCGCGCTCGTCGCGATCACGTTCACCGAGAAGGCGGCGGAGGAGCTCGTGCAGCGGCTGCGCGAGGCGGTGGCGGACCGCGCCCGCGCCGCCGCCCGTGCGGCACCCGGCTCGGACCGCGCGCAGGCCTGGCTCGACCGGCTGCACGGCCTCGACCGGATGGCGGCCGGAACGATCCACGCGTTCTGCGGGCGGCTCCTGCGCGAGCACGCGCCGGAGGCGGGGCTCGACCCGGAGTTCACGGTCGTGGACGAGGAGCGCGCGTCGGCCTGGCTCCGGGCGGCAGCCCGCGCGGCGGTCGTCGCGGCGCTCGACGCCGGGCGCCCCGGCGCGCGGCTCCTCACCGCCGGGCTCGGCGCCGAGGCGCGCGGCGGCCTCGCCGGGCTCGTCGCCGAGCTCGTCCGGGCGCGCGCGACGCGCGGCGACGCGGGGCCCGTCGCGGTGGCGCCGCTCGACGAGATCGCCCTCCGGTCCGCCTGGGAGCGGCTGGGCGAGGCCGCGGGCGATCTCGTGACGCTCGCGCGAGCGTCGGGCGGGGCGGGCGCGCAGAAGTTGCTCGACGCGGTCGCGCGCGCCTGGGTCGCGGTCGAGGGCGCGGCCCGCGGCACGCCGGGGGAGGACGCCCCGGCACGGCTCCGCGCGCTCGAGGAGGCGACGCACGGGCCGCGCCTCGGCAAGGCCGACGGGCCGCTCCGCGAGGCGCGCGATGCGCTCCGCGCGCTCGCCGAGGAGGTGGCGCGGCTCGAGGCGGACCGGCTCGCGGCGCCTCAGAAGGAGGAGCTCGCGGTCCTCGTCGCCGAGGCGGCGGGGCGCTACGCCGAGCGCAAGCGCGAGGCGCGCGCGGTGGACTTCGACGACCTGCTCGTCCGAGCGCGCGATCTCCTCGCGACGGACGGCGCCCTGCGGGCCGAGCTGCGCGCGCGGCTCGACGCGCTGCTCGTGGACGAGTACCAGGACGTGAACGCGCTGCAGCAGCAGCTGTTCGATCTGCTCGCGGGGCGCGGCGAGCCGGCCGGCCCGACGCTCGTCGCGGTCGGCGACCTGAAGCAGTCGATCTACCGGTTCCGCGGGGCGGACGTCTCGGTATTCGCGCGGCTCGTCCGGCGCTTCGGCGGCGGGGAGGGGCGTGTCCTCCACCTCTCCGCGAATCACCGCTCCGCCCCCGCCGTGCTGGATCTCGTGAACGAGGTGTCCGCGCGCTGCATGGTCCCCCCGGCGGGCGCCGCCGCGCGCGACGACGAGATCCGCTTCGGCGACGCGGACCGGCTCGTCGCCCGGCGCCCGGAGGGGGCGCGGCCCGCCTGCGAGATCGTCGTGGACGACGGCGGCGGCGCCGCCGCCGAGCGGCGGCTCCGCGAGGCGGACGCGATCGTGCGGCGCATCCAGGCGATGGTGTCCGGGGCGGCGGGGGTCGTGGTGCGCGAGCGCGGCGAGGGAGGCGTCGAGCGGACGCGGCGCCCGCGGTTCGGCGACGTCGCGATCCTCTTCCGCCGCCTCACGCAGATCGGCCCGTACGAGCGGGCGCTGCGCGCGGCGGGGCTGCCGTTCCGGCTGGCCCGCGGCGGCGGCTTCTACCAGGCGCCGGAGGTGCGCGACCTCGGCGAGCTCGTAGCGACGCTCTTCGATCCGTCGGACGCGCTCGCGTGGGCCGCGCTGCTACGCTCGCCGCTGTGCGCGGTGTCGGACGGCACGCTCGTCCTTCTCGCGCGCGGCGGGCTCGGGAGGCTCGGGTGGATCGCGCCGGAGGCGCTGCGCGCGGAGGTCGAGGAGATCACTGCGGCGACATCGAGGTCCGCGGACCCGGAGCGCCCTTCGACTTCGCCTCCCCTCGGGGGAGGCTACGCTCAGGACGAACGGTGGGAGTCGGGGCCGTCCACCCTGAGCGTAGCCCCGCAGGAGGAGCTCGATGCGATCACCACCCCGACCTCGAGCCATCCATTCACCCTGAGCGTAGCGCCGCCGGAGGCGGCGCGGAGTCGAAGGGCCGCCGCGATCCCGCCGGACGAGTGGGCTCGACTGCTCCGGCTGCTGCACGTCTGGCAGGACCTCCGCGCCGTGCGCGACCGCCTCGCGCTCCCGGACCTCCTCCGGCGCGCCGTCGCCGCGCTCGACCTCGATGCGGCGCTGCTCGCCGCGCCGGACGGCGAGCGGCGCGCGGTCAACCTCGAGAAGGCGATCGCGCTCGCGGCGCGCTTCGAGGCGGACGGCGGGCGGGCGCCCGAGCTCGCCCGCCACCTGCGCGCGCTCGCGGCGCGACCGCCGCGCGAGCCCGAGGCGGAGCTCGAGGCGGAGGACGCGATCGCGATCCTCTCGGTCCACCAGGCGAAGGGGCTCGAGTGGCCGATCGTGCTCGTCCCCGACCTCGGCGCCGCCGCGCGGGCCGACGCCCGCCGCGCTCTGCTCGACGCGGACGGGCGGCTGTGCGCGCAGCTCTACGACGCCGCGCGCGAGGAGCACGTCGAGACCGCCGCGATGCGCCGGGCGCGCGAGGCGGAGCGCCGCGCCGCCGCGGCCGAGTCGCGGCGGCTCCTCTACGTCGCGCTCACCCGCGCGCGCGATCGCCTCGTCCTCTCCGGCGAGGCAGGGCGCGGAGGCGAGACCTGGCGCGGCCTCGTCGAGGCGGCTGCGGAGGCGCGGCCGGATCTCGTCCTGCGCGTGCCCGCATCGGAGGCCGCGACCTGCGCGGCCGCCGCGGCGCTCCCCGCCGCCCCGCCCGCGTCGCCACCGGCGGCGGCGCCCCTCGCTCCGCCGCGGCTCGTGCCGGCGCCGCCGGTCGCGGCCGTTCGCGTCGCGGTGACCGATCTGGCCGAGTACGCGCGCTGCCCGCGGCGCCATCACCTCGGACGGTTCCTGCGCATCCCCGAGCCGAGCGGGCTGCGCGGCGGGGCCCACGACGATCCGGGTCGCGCGACCGCGCGCGGCACGCTCGCGCACGCGATGCTCGCCGAGAGCGATCTCGCGGCGCCGCCGCTCGAGCGCCGGGCACAGCTCCAGGCGGCGGCGGCGCGGCGCGGCTACGACCCAGCGAGCGCAGGCGTCCGGCGCATCCTCGCCGAGGTCGCGCGGTTCGCCGACTCGGAGGGCGGGCGCGCGCTCGCGGCGGCGTCGCGCGAGGGCCGGCTCTCGCGCGAGGTCCCGTTCCTGCTCCGCGTAGACGGAGACGGGGCTCCGGCCGCCTACCTCGTCGGCGCCATCGACGCGCTCGTCGCCGGCCGCCGCGGCGAGGGAGTCGTCGTCGTGGACTACAAGTACGCGGCGCCGCGCGCCGGGGCGGCCGAGCGGTACCGCCTGCAGCTCCTCGCGTACACGCTCGCGGCGCGGCGAGCCCATCCCGGCGCGCGAGTCCGCGCGCGGCTCCAGTTCCTGCGCGGTGACTTCCGCGCGGTGGACGTCACGGCGACCGAGCGAGAGCTCGCCGCCTTCGCGCGCGAGGCGCCGGCGCTCGCGCTCGGCGCCCACGTCGGGACGGGCGGCGACCACACTCCCGCCGTCCTCGGCCGCGACGAGGCGCGCTGCCGCGCGGAGGGCTGCGGGTACGTGGCCCGCTGCTTCCCGCGCCGCACCGCGACGGAGCGTCCGGGGGCCTGACCGCCCCCGCGGGGAGCGCGACTCGTCGCGTTTCCGCTTGAAAAGGAGCTCCGCGACTCCGTAGATTGCGGCCCCCCACGGCGCGCTGCGCCGGTGGGAAACCGGATCAAACACGGGAGAACGAAGATGGCCGAGCGAACCACCGCGCGCGTGCAGGAGATCCTGTCCTGGTATCAGTCCGACAGCCCCGGTACCCTCGCGAACCTCCACCGGCTGCTCATGACGGGCACGCTCGCCGGCACCGGCAAGCTCGTGATCCTGCCGGTGGACCAGGGCTTCGAGCACGGTCCAGCGCGGTCGTTCGCGAAGAACCCGGCCGGCTACGATCCCGAGTACCACTTCCAGCTCGCGATCGAGTCGGGCTGCAACGCCTACGCGGCGCCGCTCGGCTTCATCGAGGCGTGCGCGCGGAAGTACGCCGGGCAGATCCCGCTCATCCTGAAGGTCAACAACTCCGACTCGCTCTCGAAGCTCGGCGGCGGCCCGATCTCCGCCGTCACGGGCTCCGTCAAGGAGGCGGTGCGGCTCGGCTGCGCCGCGGTCGGCTACACGATCTATCCCGCGTCCGACGCCCGCAACGCGCAGTTCGAGGCGCTCCGTGCCCTCACCGAGGAGGCGAAGGCGCACGGCCTCGCCGTGGTGGTGTGGAGCTATCCGCGCGGCAGCGGCGTCTCGAAGGAGGGCGAGACCGCGGTCGACATCGCGGCGTACGCGGCGCAGATCGCGTGCCAGCTCGGCGCACACATCGTGAAGGTGAAGCCGCCGAAGGACCTCGTCGAGCACCCCGAGGCGAAGAAGGTCTACGAGGAGCAGAAGATCCCGACGAAGACGCTCGCGGATCGCGTGCGCCACGTCGTGCAGTCGGCGTTCAACGGAAAGCGGATCGTGATCTTCTCCGGCGGCGAGGCGAAGGGCACCGACGCCGTGCTCGAGGAGATCCGCGGCCTGAGGGACGGCGGCTCGTTCGGCTCGATCATGGGACGCAACGCGTTCCAGCGACCGAAGGCGGAGGCGCTGAAGCTCCTCTCGGACGTCATGAAGATCTACGCGCCCTGATCGCGCGGTCGCTAGGGCTTCGAGGAGGGCGGCGCCGCGCGCGCCGCCCTCTTCCATTTTCGGGTCTCACAGCGCCGCGCGGACGCCTCTCCTGGGGCCCGGGAGGGGCCGAGCCCACGATGGTTCGTGCGGCGCGCCGGGGACGCATGGAACATGCCGGCGGAGGACGTTTTTCCTTGCCACCTGGAGTGGCAGGGGTTTATACGGCTTTACCCTTTTTCTTCGCGGTCTTCGCAAGGCTCACCATCGGCCCGAGCGCGGGCCGCGGCCGTCGAGCGAGGAACTATGCGGCTCTACCCGAAGGTCATCCCGACGATCGCCCGAGAGGTCGTCCAGACCCTCATGCAGGATGGCGACATCGAGGTCGAGACCCTCCGGATCGCCGATGCCGAGATGGACATGGCCGCGATCATGAAGGAGTACCTCGCGGCCGAGGAGCGGGTGAACGCGGCGACGCGCGAGGCGCTCGAGCGGCGCGGGTACGATCACTCTCGGTTCAACCAGGTGAAGCGCGAGATGGCGGACGTCCGCGGCTTCAAGATGGGCGACGAGGGCATCGAGTTCGTCATCGGCCAGATGATCGAGTTCCTCCTCATCTCGCGCAACGTCGAGGAGGTCTACTCCGAGGATCACGGCCTCCGGAAGAAGGTCTTCCAGATCTTCAAGAAGCACCTCGACGTCGATGACGAGATCGATCGCGAGGCGCGCGCCCGCCTGAAGCATGTGCAGGAGGGCACGAGCGCCTGGGATGTCGAGTACCAAAAGGTGGTCGAGCTCTTGCGCAGGTCGCGCGGGCTGATCTAGTAGCGCGGCTCTAGAAGCGCGCCGCACGAGCCGGACCTTGGGTTCACCCAGGTCCAGGTCCACGCCGGACTGATGCGCCGGGTCGAAAACTGGACGTGCGATATCGGCCGACTACGCTCCACCCTGGGTTCATGGGCGGAGGCGGCGGCGTGTCGAAGGTTCCTTACTATCGGGGAGTCCGTGGAAGCGCGGCGCTCGCGACGCGGCCGCTGCACGCCGAGGCCGCGCCCCCCGAGTCGCTCGAGCCCGGCGAGATGCGCCGCGTGCCGTTCGCCGGCGAGCTCGTCGGGGCGGTCCGCGTCCGCGCCGGCTTCGCGGCGATCCCGCTCGACGCGTTCGACCGCGCCTGCGCCGACCTCGAGGCCGAGGAGCAGGCGGCGTACCTCCACCTGCTGCGGCTCTCCGTCGCCGAGGGGCGCAACTGGTGCCGGCTCGCCAAGCGCGAGCTCATGGACCGGCTCCGTCTCTCCGAGCGGCGTCTCCTGCGCGTCCTCGACACGCTCGTCGAGAAGCGATACGCGCGGCCGCTCCACCGCGACAACCGCGGCACGCTCTACCGCGTCTACCTGCCACGCGAGGCCGCCGGCGAGCCGCTCGGCGAGGACGTCCTCGTCGGGCGCGCGGCCGACCTGCGGGTCGTAGACGGGGGCGCGCCTGCCCGCGTCGCGGCTCCTTCGCCCGCGTCGGCTCCGGATTGCGCAGCGCCCGCGGCAGGGCGGCAGCGGCCGCGCAGCGTCACGACCGAGGCGGCGCTCGCGCGCGCGCTCGCGGCCGCGCGTGGCCGGACCGATCCCGAAGGCGTCGCGGCGGCGCTCTGCGAGATCCGCGAGCTCCTCGGGGAGGGCCAGTCGCCCGATCGGATCGCCGCCGGGATCGAGACCGTCCGGCGGCGCGCCGCGCGCGGCGCTCACGCGGGAGAGACACCATGATCCGGAAGGCCGCAATCGCCACCACCGTCGTCCCCGCCGCTTCGCCCGCCGCTTCGCCCGACGACGAGGGAGCGGTCGAGGCGCTCCGGCGCCGTCTCGCGAGCGGATCCGCGCGCGACCACGTCGTCCTCGACTTCCTCGAGGACGACTTGCGCGAGTCCCGGAACGCCCTCGCCGGAGTGGCCGCGTGGCTTGCGAACGTGGAGCACGCGCTCGCCGACGGCGACCCCTCGCAGCAGCAGATCCTATCGGCCGCGCTCGGGGGCAGGCCTGGCGAGCGGATCGACGAGCTCTCGCAGGCGATCGCCTCCGTGCGCCGCCGGCTCGCGCAGGTCGCCGCGCGGATGTAGCGAGACGCGCGTTGCTCAGCGTCCGCCGCGAACCGCCGAGAGCGTCGCGCTCGCCGGTCCGACGTCGAGCTCCGAGACGATCGCGACCGGCAGCCGCCGCGCGTCCGTCCCGAACCACAGGTGGATCGCCCGCGACTTCTCCTCCGGACGGTCGGCCCGCCGCGTCGTCGCGTCCACCCGGACGGTCTCGAACCGACCCGCCGGCGTCTCCACCTTCTCGGTCCGCGCCGCGACGGTCCCCTCGAGTCGCCAGAAGCGCCGGTTCGCGACGAGGTCGAAGCAGAACCGGTCGCCCGGCCCGAGCCGCGCCGCGCGCAGGTAGTAGATCGTCGAGAGCGCGTCGAGCACGTCCCGCTCGCGGGGGTAGGCGGCCTTTCCGGCGCTGTCGCCGTACCGGTACTCGATGACGACCTCCCGCGCCGCCGGCGCGAGCCGCGTGTCCGACGTCTTGTGGACGCCGCCCTCCTCGGCCTCGTCGCGGTACCGCTCCGGCAGGAGCGTCGCGGAGTCGATCCAGGAGAGCGCGACGCCCGCGAACGGCTTCACGCTCCCGATCGACGGCGAGGTCCGGGCGCGCGCGCGAAGCGGGACGATCTTGCCGCCCGACATCGGGCGCTCGACGGCGAGCTGGAGCGTGCCCGCCTTCACCACGCCGAGAAAATCGAGGTCGTAGGTGAGCGCCTCGTTCACGCGCCACGGCCGATCGCCCGGGGCGAGCGGCGGCAGGCCGCATGCGGGCGCAGCGCCGAGCACGAGGCCGACGAGGGCCGCGCAGATCACGCGCCCACCCCGCTCACCGCGCCGCCCGCGGCGCGCGCCGCGCGAGCGCGTCCCCGAGCTGCCGCCGCGCGCGCAGCCACGGCTCCGGACGGCGCTCCCAGCCGCGCGCGGACGGGACGAGGCGCGCGAGCAGCCGGTCCGCGAGCGCCCCCTCCCCCGCGGCGCGCGCGAGCGCCACGAGCTCCGAGTCCTCGAGCGCGTCCCGCACGATCTTGAGCCGGATGGACTCGACCGGGAACGGGCGCGTCCCCCCGAGCGCCTCCGGGCGGCCGGGGTAGAGGAGCGTCCCGTCGCCGTTCCCCGCGAACGCTCGCACCTCGGTCCAGGGATCGCCCGTCCACGCCTGGAGCATATCGTAGTAGAGCTCGCCCTTCAGGCCGCGCCGCACGCCGAGCAGCGGCACCGCGAGGGCGGCCGTCCCGGGGCGGTCGATCTCGTAGCCCGGCCACCCCGCGAACTCGCGAACCATCGCGCGCCGCGCCGCTCCGTCCCCGGGGAGCTCATCGCAGCCGTGCGACAGACAGGAGGCGTACGACCACGTCACCCGCTCCGGCCGCGCGCCGCCGTCCGCGACGAGCGCGAGGTTCGGCGCGAAGTCGTCCACCGCCCCGGCGAGGGCCGCGAGCGGCACGACCGTCGCGAAGACGCGGATGCCGGCGGCGCGCGCGAGGCGGGCGCGGCGGCGCAGCTCCGGCAGCTGCGCGGGCCCCGGCTCGTCGAGCGTGTAGAGCCAGAGCCGGTCCGCCCAGCCGCGCTCCTCGAAGTGGCGCCGCCAGGCGCGGAGCGTTGCGAGCAGGTCCTCCTCCGGCCCGTCCCAGACGCGACCGGCGATCCGCACCTCGGCGAAGCCGCCACGGACGCCGCTGACGAGCGTGCCGTCGAGGACCGGGCCGACCTCCGCGTCGTAGCGCGTCCAGTCGAGGGCGCAGCGCCTCGCCGTGCACACGCCGTCGGGAGGATCGGCGGAGAGGACGTACGGCGTCACCCGGTGGCGGAGCGCCGCGGCCGCGAGGTCCCGGGCGACGGCCGGATCGTCGGCGCGCCCGAGCGCGCGCGTGCCGACGCGCGTCGGCAGCCCGAATGCCGCGGCGAAGGAGCCCGTGCGCGGGAGGGTGAACGGCCAGACGCGGAGCCGCACCGGCACCTCGGCGATCCGGCGGCCGGCCTCGGCGAGGCGGACGACGCCCGCGCGCTCTCCGGGGACCTCGCCCTCCGGCACGCAGACCTCGACCCAGATCGCCTGGATCCGGCCGGGCGCCACGGCGACCGGGAACGCGCGCCGCACCTCGCCGGCGTAGGCGTCGCGCGCCGGGACGAGCGGGTCGGGCCACTCGCCCGCCTCGCCGTCCGGGCCGGAGGGGCGCGCGAGCGCGAGCGTCGCGACGCGGTAGAGCGTGAGCGGGAGCGCGGCGCCGGGCCCGCCCCGCAGCCCCGGCGCATCCGCCGAGAGCGCCGCGAGGCCTTCCGGAGCGCGCACGGCGATCTGCGCGGCCTCGCACTCGCCGCGGGCGGCGACGAGCTCGATGGCCGAGCCGCGCGGCATGGCGCCTTGGGGCCTCAGCTTCTCGAGCGAGCTCGCGACGCCGATCTCCGGCGCGCCGGTCCGGCGCGCCTCGCGGGCCGACGCGGGCGCCGGGGCCGAGAGCCAGGCTGCGACGAGGACGATCGCGGCGCGCACGGGGGCAAGCTAGACATCGCGCGAGCGGGGCCGCGGCCCGCCCGGGCCGCGCCGTCAGCGGGCGGCGACCGGCGTGCCGGGGCGGTAGCTCTTCAGCGTCACGACGACGGTTCCGACCGAGAAGTCGGCCGTCACCCGCACGACGACGTGGCGCGGGTCGTCCGAGAGCCACACGAACGAGTCGCGCTTCGTCGAGAACTTGCCCTGGAACGCGGTTCGGACCTGCACCTTCAAGCTCGTGAAACGCCCGGCGGGGGAGTCGACCGTTTCGCGCCCGAGCACGTCCGCGACGAGCGTGAACTGGCGCGTGCCCGAGCAGATCGGGATCTCGAACCGCCCCCCCGGCGCGAGCCGCTGGAGCCGCAGCCACATGAGGGCGCTCGTGAGATCGCGGACGTCCGGCGGGATGTCGAACGTCCGCACCGACCGGTTGCCCTTGCGCAGGCGCTCGAAGGTCGCCTTGTGGTTCACCCGGTCGAAGCGGGTCGAGTCCTGGTGATAGTCACCCACCTCGTAGGAGCGCACGTCGACCCCGCGCGGCAGGGCGGTCGCCGCGTCCCAGTACGTGACGAGGTGCTCGCGGATGTCGATGAGTCCCACGATCCCCTGCGTCCTCGCCTGAAAGATGACCGGCCAGACGTCACCGGCGGGCTGCCCCACGCTGATCCGCCCCTCGGCGGCCGGTACGCTCAGGTAGCTAAACTCGAGCACGCTCTCCTCGCCCGGCGCGAACGCGTCGGGCGCGGCGCTGGCGGGGGTGGCGGCGACGAGGGCCGCCGCGGCGAGGGGACGCAAGGTCATCGCGCTTCTGGAGGGCCGCTTCGCCCCGGGGGAATCGGCGCCGCGCTCCATGGCGGTCATTCCTGGGGATCTCGCGGGCGCGCGGCAACGCCCCACCACCGCCGGACGCTGCCTCGCTCGCACGGCCCGCGTCGCCACGGGCGATTTCCAGCCGAGTCTGGCGTACGCTCGGGGGCGCGCCCTCCGGGGCGGGGAGAGGCCGATGGCGGTCGACCAGCACGAAGACGACGAGAAGCCCCAGGCAGAGGACCTCGGGAGGAGGCGGCGGTTCCAGGACTTCGACTGCCCGGACTGCAACGCGAACAACCCGTACGACGACTCGATCGGCGACGGCGACGAGGTGCGCTGCTACTACTGTGGCCAGGAGTTCCGCGCGGACGTGAACGACTCCGGCCGCCTCAGGCTCCGCGAGATCTGACCCGCTCCCCGAAGATCGCGGTGCCGATGCGGACGCAGGTCGAGCCCTCCTCGATCGCGATCTGCCAGTCTGCGCTCATCCCCATCGAGAGCTCCGCGAGCCCGAGCCGGTCGCGCAGCGCGCGCAGGACGCGGAAGTGCGGGCGCGGGTCCTCTTCCGGCGGCGGGATGCACATGAGCCCCGCGACCTCGAGCGCGGGCAGCCCGCGCGCCGCCTCCGCGAGCGCGGGGGCGTCGGCGGGCGCGCAGCCCGACTTCGTCGCCTCGCCGCCCGTGTTCACCTCGAGGAACAGGCGCGCCGTCGCGCCCTTCGCGGCGAAGCGCTTCGAGATCTCCCGCGCGAGCTCGAGCCGGTCCACCGTGTGGATCGCGGCGACGCGGCCGGCGAGGTACTTCACCTTGTTCGTCTGGAGCGCGCCGATGAAGTGCCAGCGGAGATCCGCGAGGTCCGCGAGCGCTTCCGCCTTCTCGCGCCACTCCTGGGCGTAGTTCTCCCCGAAGTCCCGCTGCCCCGCGGCGTAGGCCTCGCGGATGGCGTCGGCGGCATGCGTCTTCGAGACCGCTACGAGTGTCACGCCCGCCGGGATCCGAGCGCGCAGCGCGGCTATGCGCTCCGCGACGCTCACGGGCCGCTCCAGGGGAGGGGAAACCCCGCGCGGATCAACAGCGCCGAGGTCTCCGCGAGCGGGAGCCCGACGACGTTGGAGACGCTCCCCTCGACCCCGAGGACGAACGCGCCGCCCGCACCCTGGATCGCGTAGGCCCCGGCCTTGTCGAGCGGCTCGCCGGTCGCGAGATACCAGGCGATCTCGGAGTCCCCGAGCCGGGCGAAGCGGACCCGCGTCGCCACGACCGCGTCGAGCTCGATCGCGGGCTCGCTGCGGCGGACGCAGACGGCGGTGAGGACCTCGTGCGCGGTCCCGGAGAGCGCCTGGAGCATCCGGCGCGCGTCCTCTGGGTCGCGGGGCTTGCCGAGCACCTCGCCGCCGAGCACGACGGCGGTGTCCGCGCCGAGGACGACGTCGCCCGCCACGGCCCGCGCCTTCTCGCGAGCGACCCGCAGGACGTAGTCGCGCGGCGGCTCGCCCGGCAGGACCGACTCGTCCGTGTGGGCGGGTCGGACCTCGAGCGTGACGCCGAGCTGCGCGAGCAGCTCGCGCCGGCGCGGGCTCTGCGAGGCGAGGACGAGGCGCGGCGTCACCGGCGACCCGCCAGCGCGGCTCACTCCGGGCGCGCGGCCGAGGCGGCCGCGAGGAGCGCGTCGTTCTTCTCGATGTTCGCGCCCTCGCGGAGTGCGTGGAGCCAGGTGCCCTGCACCTGCGACTCCTTGCGGTTCCGCAGCCGCGTCTCGAGCGCCTCGCGCTGGGCGTCGAACGCCTTCGGGTCGGGGGTCTCGCGCAGCTTCACCACCGCGACGACCGGTCCGGCCGGCGTCTCGTACAGGCGCGGGAGCACCTGCCCCGCCTTCGCCGCGAACGTGTCCGCGAGGAGACCCTGCGCCTCGCCGACCTTCGGCACGAACGGGCTCGTGCGGCCGAACGGGCCGGTCTCCTCCGGGGCCGCGGTCTTCGCGCCGAGCTTCACCGCCGCGAGCGAACGGCCCGACTTCGCCGCCTCGAGCGCCGCCTGCGCGCGCTCGCGCGCGAGCGCCTGCGCCCGGTCCTTCACGAGCAGCTCGCGGCCGATCGTCTCGCGCGCTTCATCGAGCGACACCTTCTTGCCCGGGACGACCTGCTCCGCCTTCACGAGATGCCAGCCGGACTGGCTCCGGACGGGGGCCGAGACCTGCCCCGGCTCGAGCGCGAGCGCGGCTGCGGCGAATGCCTCGTCGAAGAGCCCCTCGGAGACGAAGCCGAGATCGCCGCCACGTCCCTTCGTGGCGTCGTCCTCCGAGAGCGCCTGCGCGACCTTCCCGAAGTCCTCGCCCTTGTCCAGGCGCGCGCGGGCGTCCTCGATCTTCTTCCTCGCCGAAGCCTCGTCGCCGCCCGGCGAGACCTTCGCGAGGACGTGGCGCACGCGGACCTTCTTCTTCTGGTCGAAGCGCGCGGCGTTCTCCGCGTAGAACTTCTCGATGCGCGCGCCCTCCTTGGCGGCGAACGCCTTCACCTCTTCGGGCGAGGCCTTCACGAGCGGCTCGGCCGCGGCGAGCGGGACGCGCACGAACTCGAGCGCGGCGCGGTCGGCGTCCCCCTCCCAGGCCTCGCGAACGTCCGCATCCGAGACCTTCACGGTCTCGCGGACGGCGGCCATCATCTTCTGGTAGAGCAGGTCGTCCTTGAGCGCCGCCTCGAACTTGCCGGGGGAGCCGTACATCGCGCGGGCTCCCTCCTGGTACACCTCGAAGTTGAAGGCACCGGCCTCCTGTGCCCACGGGATGCCGTGGACCGCGCGGGTCAGCTCGTCGCGCGAGATCGTGAGGCCGCGTCGCCGCGCCTCCTGCACGACCAGCTCGCGGTCGATGATCTGGTCCATCGCCTGCGCGGGGATCCCGAGCTGCTCGGCGAGCTCGCGCGTGAACGCGTCGCCCGCCTGCTGCCGGAAGAGCTGGTACAGCTGCCGGTACTGCCGGTCCCACTCCGACGCGAGGATCGTCTTTCCGTTCACCTTGGCGGCGTACGGAACGGCGGCCCCCGCACAGCCCCCCCCTTTGGAGAGGGAGCCCGGTCCGAAATTGATGGCGAAGACGACCACGATCCCGACGACGATGAGCCAGGTGAACGTGCTCTTCGTGTTCGCCCGGAGGATGTCGAGCATGAAGCGTAGCTCCGAGTTGTTGAAGGTCGGCACCCGAGCGGCCCCGGGCGCAACGAAGTTGAACACCCTATTCAACACGCGCTAAAATGCAAGGGAATTTCCCCCTCACGGAGTTTGCTTGCTCACCTTGCTCAAGCGGTACCGCGAGCTGATCCTCGTCGCGGTTCTGCTCCTCGTGCCGCTCGGCGTGTTCTTCGCGCACGCGAAGCGCGCCTCCGAGCGGTCGCGCCTCGATCGCGCCGTCGTGTGGCTCGCGACGCCCGTCGAGCGCACCATCGCGTGGACCGTGACCGGCGCGCTCGAGGCGTGGAGCGGGTACGTCGCCCTGCGTGGGGCGCGCGAGCGGGCGGCCGAGCTCTCGGCCCAAGTGCGGGCGCTCGAGCTCGAGCGGCAGCAGCTCGTCGGCTCACGCGGCGAGGCGGAGCGTCTGCGCAAGCTGCTCGGGTTCGCCGAGGCGTCGGACGAGCGGCGCTACCTCGGCGCACGTGTCATCGGGATTCGCCTCGGCACCGTTGGGCGCCAGCTCCTCACCGTGGACCGAGGAGGCGACGACGGAGTCACGCCGATGATGCCGGTCGTCGTTGCGGACGGCGTCGTGGGGCGCATCCACGCGGTCGCCGCGCACACGGCGGACGTGCTCGTGCTCACCGATCTGAACAGCTCGATCGCGGTCCGCGTGGAGCGGACCCGCGCGCGCGCGAACGTGCGTGGCCTCGGCAAGCCCGAGCTCTGCAGGCTCGACTACGCGCTCCGCATCGAGGACATGATCGAGGGGGATCCGCTCGTCACCTCGGGCACCGACGGGGTCTTCCCGCGCGGGCTGCCGGTCGGGAAGGTGACGCAGCTCGAGCGCAAGCAGCACGGCCTCTTCCAGGACGCGCGCGTCGTACCCGCAGTGGACGTGACGCGGCTCGAGGAGGTGCTGGTGCTCACGAGCTGGGAGCGTCCGGCCGAGGTCCTGCCGGCGGCGTACGCACCCGGTAAGCTCCCGTGAAGCCGCTCGCCCATGTCGCGTTCGCGCTGCTCCTCGCAGCGCTCCAGGCGGCGCTGCTCCGCTGGCTCGGCGGGGGCGCGTTCTCGCTCGCGCTGCTCGCGGTGTGCCTCGTCCACCTCGGCCTGCACGGAGGGAACGTGGACGCGTCCATCGCTGCGGCGGGCATCGGCTACGTCATGGATCTCATGGCGGGCACGCCGAAGGGGCTCATGACCTTTCTCGCGGTGCTGCTCTTCCTCGTCGTCCGCGCGGTCTCCGCCGCGGTCGACGTGCGGGGGCGCGCCGCGTTCGCCCTCCTCTCGGGCCTCGGCGCGCTCCTCCTCGCCCTCACCGCGACGATCCTGCTCCGCAACACCGGCGCGCCCGAGGCGGGGCCCGGCGCGGTGCTCGTCCCCCGCATGCTGCTCGAGGCGCTCCTCACGGCGGCGCTCTCCCCGGTCGTGGCGATCGGCCTGAGGCGGATCGACGCGCTGTTCCACCGCGAGGAGCCGGGGCTTCTCCGCTAGCCATGTCGCTCATTCCCCCGAGCGCGCCCGGCGCGGCGCAGAAGGACTTCAAGCCGCGGCTCTTCTGGGCCACGGGCGTCGTGATCCTCTCGTTCGTCGTGCTCCTCGGCCGCCTCTACCAGCTCCAGATCCTGCGCGGCGACGAGTACAAGGAGAAGGCGGACGACAACTTCGTGAAGGAGCTGCGGCAGCCCGCCGATCGCGGGCAGATCCTCGACCGGAATCGCCGCGTCCTCGTGGACTCGCGCCCCTCGTACGACGTCACGCTCACCCCCGCCTTCTGCGGGAAGCAGTGCGACGACGTCATCTCGCGGCTCGCGACGATGCTGTCCCTGTCGCAGGACGAGATCGAGCGGGCGCGCGGCCAGGTGAGGGGCGCGTTCAAGAACCTGAAGACGCTCGACCGGTTCCAGCCCTTCACCCTGAAGATCGACGTCGGCCGCGAAGCGCTCGACCAGTACCTCGCGAGTCAGATGGAGCTGCTGGGGGTCGACATCGTCGCGACGCCGCATCGGAACTACCGCTATTCGGGGTTCGGCGGCCACCTCATCGGCTACATGAACGAGGTCGGGCCCGACGAGCGGACGAAGCTCAATGACGAGCTGAAGAAGCAGGCCGAGGAGCAGCGCCGGCTGGGGGGAGACGAGCCGGCCCGGCCCAACGCGAAGCTCCCCGGGATGTACCTGCTCGGCGACTACGTCGGCCGCCGCGGGCTCGAGCGAAAGTTCGAGAAGGATCTGCGCGGCGTCGACGGGAAGGAGCGCGTCCCGGTGGACGCGAAGGGTCGACGGAAGGACGACGCGGACGACCTCATTCCCCCGGCGCTGCGGCTCGTGCCGTCCGTGCCGGGCAAGAACCTCGTCCTCTCGCTCGACTGGCGCCTCCAGGAGTTCGCGGAGAAGACCTTCCCCGCGACGGCCGGCACCGTCCTCGCGATGGACGCGAAGACCGGGTTCATCCTCGCCCTCGTCGACCGGCCCGCCCCGGATCCGAACAAGATGTCCGGCCGCATCAGCGCGGCGGAGGTCGCGGCGATCCACTCCGACCCGCTCCAGCCCGAGCTGTTCCGGGCGGTCCAGCAGCACTACCACCCGGGCTCGACCTTCAAGGCGCTCACCGCGATCGCGGCGCTCGAGGAGGGCGTCTACCGCCCGGGGACGACCGTCTTCTGCCCCGGCCACTTCCGGATGGGCTCGCACGTGTGGCGCTGCGACAAGGAGGCGGGCCACGGCTCCGTGGACTTCGAGCACGCGCTCGGCGCGAGCTGCGACGTCTTCTTCTACGAGGCGGGCGCGCGGCTCGGCGCCGACGCCATCGCGAAGTGGGCGAACGTGTTCGGCCTCGGCGTGCCGACCGGCTTCGACGTCGCGGGCGAGGTCCCGGGCGTCATCCCCGACGTGGCGTGGCACGACCGTCGCGTCCCGGGCGGCTATCAGAAGGGCATGCCGGTGAACCTCGCCATCGGCCAGGGCGACGTGAACGTCACGCCGATGCAGCAGCTCGTCTTCTACGGCGCGCTCGCGACCGGGATCCTCTGGAAGCCGCAGGTGGTGCAGCGGATCGAGGACGGGGACGGGCGGTCCGTGCTGGAGTTCGCGCCGCAGGAGCGCGGCCGGCCGCAGATCCAGAAATCCACCCGCGAGGCGGTGCTGAAGGGCCTCCTCGCCGCGGTGAACGCGCCGTTCGGCACCGCGTACGGCTCGCGGCTCAAGGACACGATCATGGCCGGGAAGACGGGCACGGCGCAGGTCGTGAAGATGGGCGCGAGGCGGCTCAGGGCGAGCCAGGTCTCGTACTTCGAGCGCGACCACGCGTGGTTCGTCGCGTTCGCCCCAGCGGACGACCCGGAGATCGTGGTGGTGGTGCTGAACGAGCACTCGGGCTTCGGCGCGTCCAACGCCGCGCCTACCGCGAGCGCGGTCGTGCGGCGCTGGCTCGAGCTCCAGGTCGAGGACGCGGCGGAGCGGGCCGGGCCGGCACCGCCGCCCGCGCCGGCGCCCTCACCGCCGCCCGCGCGGACGCCGCCGCCCGCGCACGGCGCCGTCGAGACACCCAAGCTCGGCGACGTCTCCCCGGGCGCCCAGCAGGGAGGCGCCCATGGCTGAGGTCTCGCTCGCGGCGATGCCGCACCGCCGGCCGTTCGCGCATTTCCCCCTCCACCTCGGGGTGATCGTCCTCTCGATCTCCGCGATCGGGATCTGGAACCTCGCCTCCGCGTCGGCGAGCGCCCACGCGCCGGTCTGGATCCAGCAGACCGCCTTCATGGGCGTCGGCGTCGTGCTGGCGCTCGCGGTCACCCTATTCGACACGCGGACGTTCCAGCGGATGGCGTGGGTCCTCTACGCGATCGTCGTCGTCCTGCTCCTCTTCGTCCTCGTGAAGGGGCGGTACGTGATGGGCGCGCGGCGCTGGATCGGCTTCGGGCCGGTAAACTTCCAGCCGTCCGAGCTCGCGAAGCTCGCGGTCGCGCTCGCGCTCGCGTCCTGGTTCCACGCCGACGCCGAGAAGCGAAAGGACGGGTACGGCCTGCTCGGCCTCGTCATCCCGCTCGGCATCACCCTCATCCCAGCGGTCCTCACGCTGCGGCAGCCCGACCTCGGCACGGCGCTCATCATCTGCGCGGTCGGCTTCACGCAGATCCTCTTCGCGAAGGTCCGCTGGAAGACGATCGCGATCCTGCTCGTGGTGGCGGTCGGCGGCGCGAGCTTCGCGTACCCGCACCTCAAGCCCTACCAGAAGATGCGGATCGAGACGTTCCTGAACCCGCAGGCCTACGCGCGCGGCGCGGGCTACCACGCGACCCAGTCGATGATCGCGATCGGCTCGGGGCAGGGGCTCGGGAAAGGTTGGGGGCAGGGCACCCAGAACAACCTCTCGTTCCTCCCGGAGCAGCACACCGACTTCATCTTCTCCGTGTGGGCCGAGGAGCACGGGTTCGTCGGCTGCCTGCTCCTCCTCGCGCTCTACTTCGCGCTCGTGACGAGCGCGGTCGACGTCGCCGGAAACGCCCGCGACCGCTTCGGGAACTTCCTCGCGGTCGGCCTCACCGGGATGCTCTTCTGGCACGTCTTCATCAACATCGGGATGGTGGTCGGCTTGCTGCCGGTCGTGGGCGTGACGCTCCCGCTCATGAGCTATGGCGGCTCGTCCATCCTCACCATGTACGCCGGGATCGGCCTGCTCGCGAACATCGGCATGCGGCGCTTCGTGAACTGACCGCGCCGATCAGGAGAGCGCCTTCTTCAGGCTCTCTTCGAGCTTGGACTTCGGGACCGCGCCCACGATCGTGTCGACGACCCGGCCACCCTTGAAGAGCAGGAGGGTGGGGATCGAGCGGATCCCATACTGCTGCGGGACGCTCTGGTGGTCGTCCACGTTCATCTTCGCGATCTTCACCTTGCCCTTGTACTGCTTCGCGAGCTCCTCGACCGCCGGCGCGATCGCCTTGCAGGGGCCACACCAGACCGCCCAGAAGTCCACGAGCACGGGGACGTCGCTCTTCAGGACCTCCTGGTCGAAGGTCCCGTCCTGCAGGTTGACCACATCGTTCGACGCCATGTCGGCTCCTTGCCGGAGGGAAGAAAGGTCGGTCGGTCGGAACTCTTATCCGCGCCGTCTCACCCTGGCAAGGGGCTCGGCGGGCGTGGTATCAGGTGGGCCGGAGACGCAATGTCCGGGCTGCTCTTCGTATCCCAGGCGATGCTCGACTCCTGGGCGGAGCAGGGGAAGATCGACTTCGTCGGAAACGTGATGACCCTCCTCGCAGGGGAGGGGAGCGGGCGCAGCTATGCCCTCGAGCCGGCCGTCCGATTCATGAAGGTGCTCGGCGACGAGAAGGACTCGCATGGCCTCCTCCACAAGGTGAAGAGCGTCATGCAGCTCAGGGAGCTCGGGGCGGACCCCGCGGGCGACTCCTGCATCCTCGGCGACCTCGCGTACGACGTGCAGGCCGGGTTTCTCGCCGAGACGGCGGCCTTGCAGGCGGTCGTGACCGCGAAGCCGGCGAGCGCGCCAGTGCCGAGGGCCCGACCGGCCGAGCCGGCGCCCGCCGTGCCGGCTGCGAAGGACACGTCCGCCCGCTCTCGACCCCTCGGCGCGAGCCCGCTCCCGAAGGATCTGGAGGAGAGGCGGAAGGAGGCGGAGGATCTCGCCCGTTTCCTCCTGGGGAAGCTCTCTTGACCGAACGCACCCTTTCCAACGAAGGGACTTCGCAGCGCCGCACGGGTGACCGCTCGCGCGCCGCACGGAGCCACGAAGCATGAGCGTCGTCATCCTGCGCATCGCCGCCGCGCTCTACGCGGGCGCCACCGCGGCGTACATCCTCTACTTCGCCCGGCCCCGCCACGCGCGGCTCGCGACCGGCGGCGCTGCGCTGCTGTCGCTCGCGTTCGTCGTGCAAGGGATCGCGATCGGGGTCGGCTGCAGCGAGTTCGGGGGCGCCGAGTTCTTCAGCCTCCGCGGCGGGCTCGTCCTCATGGTCTGGCTCGCCGCCGGCGCCTACCTGCTCCTGCAGCGCTTCTACCACCTGCCGACGCTCGGCGCGTTCATCACGCCGTTCATCCTCGTGACGCTCGTGCCGGTGCTGTTCGGGACCCCGGGCCACCCGGAGCTGCCGCCCGAGGCGATCCGTCACCCGACCCTCACCCTCCACATCCTCGCCGCCGGCCTCGGCGTGGCGCTCTTCGGGATCGCCTGCGGCGCGGCGTTCATGTACCTGCTGCAGGAGCGCGAGGTGAAGGGCAAGAAGTTCGGCGCGCTCTTCTCGCGGCTGCCGTCGCTCGACGCGCTCGACCGGATGGTGCAGCGGCTCGTCCGCGCCGGCTTCGTCGTCTACACGGTCGCGCTCGTCGCCGGCACGATCACGGCGACCGCGGTCTGGAAGAGCGCGTGGTCCTGGGATCCGCAGCAGGTCGTGTCGATCACCGTCTGGCTCCTCTACGGTATCCTCGTCCAGCTCCGCCACAGCGGCTGGCACGGCCGGCGCTACGCGCTCCTCACCCTCGTCGGGTTCGTGCTCGTGCTCGGGTCGATGGTGACGCTGAAGGTCGTGCCGGGAATCACGCGGCACACCGGTGACTACGGCACGGGCGCGGTCCCCGCCGCGGGAGGGGCGCAGTGAGCGGGCGCGACGTCTTCCTCGTGGGCCTCTCGCACAAGAGCGCGCCCATCGACGTGCGCGAGCGGGTCGCCCTCTCCGGGGAGGCCCTCAAGGGAGCGCTCGGCGAGCTGCGCGCCGTCGAGGGCGTGCGCGAGGCGCTCGTCATATCGACGTGCAACCGCGTCGAGGTCTACGTCCAGGCGAACGCGGACGAGGCCGCGCGCCTCTTCTTCACCTCCCGGTCCGCCGAGGCCGCCGATCACCTGTACGTGAAGGCCGGCCTCGACGCGATCCGCCACCTCTTCCGCGTCTCCGCGAGCCTCGACTCGATGGTCGTCGGCGAGCAGCAGATCCTCGGCCAGGTGAAGGAGGCCTACGGCCTCGCGAGCGCAGCGGCGGCGGCGGGCTCGTTCTTCTCCCGCCTCTGCAACCGCGCCTTCGCGACGGCGAAGCGCGTCCGCACCGAGACCGACATTGGCCGCGGCGCGACGTCGATGTCGCAGGTCGCGGTCGAGCTCGTCGAGAAGATCTTCGGCGACCTGAAGGGCCGCTCGATCCTGCTCGCCGGCGCCGGGAAGATGGGCGCGCTCTCGGCGAAGGCGCTCGCCGTGCTCGGCGCCGATCGCATCCTCGTGACGAACCGCTCGCCGGAGCGGGGCCTCGCCCTCGCCGACCAGGTGGGCGGCAACTTCCGGAGCTGGGAGGAGCTGCAGCACCTGCTCGCCGAGGCCGACGTCGTCATCGTCTCGACCGGCGCGCCGACGTACGTGCTCACCCGCGAGATGATCGAGCAGGCGATGAAGGCGCGGCGCCACCGCTCCATCTGCCTCATCGATCTCGCGGTGCCCCGCAACGTGGACCCCGCCTGCGGCGACCTCGAGGACGTGTTCGCCTATGACGTCGACGACCTCGACAAGGTCGTCGAGTCGACCCATCACGCGCGCCGCGGCGAGGCGCTCCGCGCCGAGGCGATCGTCGAGGCGGAGGTGCTCGCCTTCGCGCGCGAGAGGGAGACGCGCGCCGCGCTCCCCGTCCTCGCCCAGCTGCGCCGCCGCGCCGAGGCGATCGCCCGCGCCGAGGCGGAGCGGACGCTCTCCCAGGTCGGCGCGAAGCTCGACGAGAAGGGGCGCCGCTCCGTCGAGGCGATGGCGCAGGCCATCGTGAACAAGCTCCTGCACGGCCCCACCGCCCGCCTGAAGGAGGCCGCGTCATCGGGCGACGGGGCGCTCGCGGGCGCCGCGGCGGAGCTGTTCGGCCTCGAGAACGGCGAGTCGCCGAAGGCCGGCCGCGCCGAGGCGCGCGCGCGAGAGCCCGGCGCGGCCGAGCCCAGCGCGATCGAGCCCGGCGCGGCCGACCCCGCCGGCGCGCCGCGCGCCGTCGCCTCCTCCGATCGCACGTGACGATGAGTGACCCCGAAAGGCTTCGAACGCACATGACGATCCGCATCGCGACCCGCCGCAGCCCGCTCGCCAAGTGGCAGGCGAACCATGTCGCCGCCCTCCTCCGGAGCAACGAGCCCGGCCTCGACGTGCGTCTGCACGAGCTCGTGACCCGGGGGGACAAGATCCTCGACGTCCCGCTCGCCGACGTCGGCGGCAAGGGGCTCTTCGTGAAGGAGATCGAGGACGCGCTCCTCGCGCGCGACGCCGAGATCGCCGTGCACTCGATGAAGGACCTGCCCGCCATCCTCGCCCCCGGCCTCGTCATCGCCGCGGTGCCGGAGCGGGAGGACCCGCGCGACGCGCTCTGCTCGCCGCGCTGGAAGACGCTCGACAAGCTGCCGAAGGGCGCGAAGGTCGGCACCTCCTCGCTGCGCCGCGGCGCGCAGCTCAAGGCGCTGCGCCCTGACCTCGAGCTCCACATGGTGCGCGGGAACGTCGAGACGCGGCTGCGCAAGGCGTCGGAGGGGCTCGACGCGGTGGTGCTCGCCTACGCAGGCCTGCGCCGCCTCGGTCTCGCCGAGCACGCGACCCACGTCCTCTCGCCGGACGAGATGCTCCCGGCGGTTGCCCAGGGCGCGCTCGCGCTCGAGGCCCGCGCGGACGACCCGGCGACGCTGAAGCGGCTCGCCGCGCTCGAGCACGCGGAGACGCGCGTGCGCACCGAGGCGGAGCGCGGCTTCCTCGCGCGGATCGAGGGCGGCTGCCAGGTGCCGATCGCCGGCCACGCGCGCGTCGAGGGGGCGAACGTCTTCCTGCGCGCGCTCGTCGCGTCGCTCGACGGCAAGCGGGTCATCCGCGCCGAGCGGAGCGCGCCGCTCGCGGACGCCCGCGCGATGGGCGAGGCGCTCGCGGAGGACCTGCTCTCGAGAGGCGCCGGCGACATCCTGCGCGAGTGCGAGGGCAAGGCTCCGGGCCTCGCCGCGCCGAAGCGCGGCTAGGCCCCGCGAACCGCCGTGGCACGCCTCGATCGCCGGACCGTGGTCGTCACCCGCAGCAAGGGCGGCGAGGACGCGCTCACGGCGCGGCTGCGCGACGTCGGCGCGGAGGTCCGCGAGATCCCCTCGATCGCGTTCGCGCCGCCGGCCGACCCGGCGCCGCTCGACGCCGCGCTGCGCGATCTCGCCCGCTTCGACTGGGCGGTCTTCGCGAGCGCGACGGCGGTCGAGCGGACCGTCGCGCGGCTCCGGGCGCTCGGTCTCGCCGAGGCGGCGCTCGCGCGCCTCTCCCTCGCCGCGGTCGGGCCGGCGACGGCGGAGCGGCTCGCGCGCGAGGTGCGCGAGCCGGACCTCGTCCCCGCCGAGTCGAAGGGCGAGGCGATGGCGGCGGCGCTCGCGCCGCGCGTGCGGGGGCGGCGGGTCCTCCTGCCCCGGCCGGGGGAGGGACGGCCCGAGCTGCTCGACGGTCTCCTCGCCGCGGGCGCCGAGGTGACGGCGGTCGAGGCGTACCGCACGCTGCCCGCGCCCGCCGAGGCGATCCGGCCGCTCGCCGGCTGGATCGAGGCGGGCGAGGTGTACGCGGTCGCGTTCGCCTCGCCCTCTGCGGTGAAGGCGGTCGTCGCCGGGCTGGGCGCGCGCGCGGGCCTGCTCCGCGGCGTCGTGCTCGCGGCGATCGGCCCGACCACCTCGGACGCGCTCCGCGCGGCGGGGCTCGAGCCCGCGGTGCAGCCCGACCGCTACACGGGGGCGGATCTCGCGGACGCCATCGCTGCGAGGTTCGCCGCTTCCCGCTGATCCCTCCAGGGGGGCGACCGACCCCCGGGCGGGCGTCGCGCCGGGTGCCTCTCCGGAGCCGTCGCAGGCTGCGGTGCGCCCGGGTAGATTCACGCAGAGGGGTACCGATGGCGACCGAGCAGGAGACCGCAGAGGCGCTCGTCCGGATCCGAGTCCCGCTCGAACCCGCGCCCGGCGCCGCCAGCCCCCCCGACGACTGGCTTTGGGCAGAGCCGCTCGGGAGCGGGCGCTTTCGCATCGAGAGCTGCCCCTTCTTCGCGTACGGCGTCTCGCGCGACGACCTCGTCCGCGCCGTCGAGGTCGCGGGCGAGGAGGGCCCGCGGCTCGAGGACGTCATCGAGAAGGGCGGCCACCGGACGCTCCGCATCGCGCTCGACCCCGGCGTCGAGATCGGCGATCCGCGGATCCAGGGGCTCCTCGAGCGGCTGCTCGAGCTCGGCTGCACGCACGAGGCGCTCCGGCCGAAGCTCGTCGCGCTCGACGTCGCGCCGGAGGTGGACGTGACGATCGTCGCAGAGCTCCTGCAGGCGGCCGTGGAGGACCGGACGATGCTCTGGGAGTGGGCGGACCCGCGGCCGAGCTGAACGCCTGTGTCGTCTCGGCCGTGGACCTGAACCGACCTTCGCAGGGTCGGTCAGGTCCAGGTCCAGCGGCGAACTAGCCCGCGCGCTTGATCGCGACCTCCTCGCTCACGCGCCCGGATCCCGGGATGAGGCCGAGCCGCGCACCGATCGACTCGAGCGCGCCGAGCACGCGGTCGATCTGCTGGTCCGTGTGGGACGCGGTGAGCGTCATGCGGATGAGGCAGCTCCCGGCCGGCACGGCCGGGGGCAGGACGACGTTCACGAAGACGCCCGCGTCGGTCAGCCCCTTCCACATCTCGAACGTGCGCTCGATGCTGCCCACCGTGATCGGGACGATGGGCGTCTGGGAGTTCCCTGCGTCGAAGCCCATGCCGCGGACGGCGTGGAGGAACCGGCGCGTCGTGTCCCAGAGCTTGCGGCGGCGGGCGGGCTCCTGCTCGACGATGTCGAGTGCGGCTCGGATCGAGGCGACCGCCGATGCGGGGGCCGCCGTGGCAAAGAAGAACGGCCGGTTCGTCGCCGAGAGGCGCAGGAAGTCGATCACCGGCTGCTGGGCCGCGGCGAAACCGCCGATCGCGGGGAGCGCCTTGCTCGACGTTCCGACGATGACGTCGACCGCGTCCTCGAGGCCGAAGTGCTCGACGGTCCCGCGCCCGTGGCGCCCAAGCACGCCGAGGCCGTGCGCGTCGTCCACGAGGAGGCGGGCGCCGTGCCGGCGGCAGGCCTCGACGATGCGGGGCAGAGGCGCGATCTCCCCGGTCATCGAGTAGATCCCGTCCACTGCGACGAGCTTGCCCGACTCCCCGCAGCTCTCGAGCACGCGCTCGAGGTCCTTCACGTCGTTGTGCCGGAAGCGTTTCACTTCCGCGTACGACAGCTTTGCGCCGTCCACGATCGACGCGTGCGCGTGCCGGTCGATCACGACGCAATCGCCGCGCCCGGCGAGCGACGAGATGACGCCGAGGTTCGCCATGTAGCCGGAGGTGAAGAAGATCGCCGCGTCGCGCCGGAGGAAGCGCGCGAGCCGCGTCTCGATGTCGGCGTGTAGCGAGAGCGTCCCGTTCAGCACGCGCGAGCCGGTCGTACCCGCGCCCCACGTCGCGATCGCCTCGACCGCGGCGCGCTTCACGCGCGGATCGTTCGCGAGCCCGAGGTAATTGTTCGACCCGAGCATGATCATGCTGTGGCCGTCGACCACCACCTCGGCGTCGGGCGAAGACTGCTGAACGCGGTAGTACGCGTGGAACCCCGCGTTCATCAGCTCGACGACGGGATGGAGCTGCGAGCACTTCTCGAACAGGTCCATGCGTCCTCCTCGCCTGGAGTGGCGAAATCGATTCCGGGATCGGGATCGAGGACGCGGACCGTATGCACCTCGTCTGACACTCGCAGTTCCGATTCTGTGAGTGAACGTCTCAGGGCCGCGAGCGTCGCGGCGAAGCGTCGGGCCCAGCCGTTGTCGCCGCGGTCGAGCGACCGCAGCGACCGAGAGGGGAACGTCGGGTAGCCGTCGAGGTCCGTCCGGACCCTGACGGTGTCAGTGATTCTCGGCCTGGCCGCCGCCGCGCGAGCCGCGGCACATCTGCTCGGCGACCCGCGCGAACTGCTCGAGATCGAGCGGCTTGAACAGCACGGGCTGCGGCTGGCTGCCCAGGAACTCGCGCGCCTCGTCGGTCACCGCGCCGCCCGTGAAGAACACGACGCGCCGCGCGACCGCAGGAGCGCGGCCGAGGAGCGTCCGGTACAGCCGCTCGGCGCCGCCGCCGGGCATCATGACGTCGCAGAGCACGAGGTCGAAGGTCGCCTGGTCGAGGTGCGAGAGCCCCTCGTCGACGCCGGTCGCGAGCGCGATGCGGTACTGCGGCTCGAGGAGCCGGCGGATCGACGTGAGGACGGCGGCCTCGTCGTCCACGATCAGGATGCGGCCCTGCTCCGCGGCTCTGCGCGCCTCGCGCCGCGCCGGGACCGGCGTGGGACGCGCGGCCAGCGCCAGGTCCACGTAGGCCCGCGTGCCGACGCCGGGGCTGCTCTCGAGGCGGAGGTCGCCGTCGAGGCTCATGACGAGGCCGCGGGAGACCGCGAGCCCGAGGCCCGTGCCGCTCCCGAACGGCTTCGTCGTGAAGAACGGCTCGAAGACGCGCCGCAGGACCTCGGGCTCCATCCCGGCGCCGTCGTCCTCCACGACCAGGGTGACGTGACCGGCGGTCGTCTCGCTCCGGATCGAGACGTTCCCGTCGGACCGGTGATCCGGGATGGCCTGGACCGCGTTCGCGACCAGGTTCACCACCACCTGCGCGAGCACGCCCTCGTGCCCGAACGCGTGGACGCTCTCCCCGATGACGTTCGTCAACCGGACGCGCTTGCCGAACCGCGCACGCACCGCGGAGATTGCGCCGTCCGCGAGCGGCCGCAGCGCGATGGGCTTGCGCTCCTGGGGCGACGCGGCGAGCCGCCCCGCGTCGAGGAGCTGCCGGACGATCGCGGCGATCCGCTGCATGGACTGGATCGACTCCTTGAGCGCGTCGCGGCCGTCCGAGGTGAGCACGTCGCTCTCCATCTGATCGATGTACGAGAGGTTCGCGCTCACGACGCAGGCGGGGTTGTTCACCTCGTGGGCGACCCCGGCGGCGAACTGCCCGAGCGCCGCGAGCTTCTCCGCGCGGTGCAGGGCTGCCTGGGCCTGCCCGAGCTCGGCGGTCCGCTCCGCGACCTGGTGCTCGAGATCGCGCCGCAGCGCCTGGTGGGCGCGCGAGTCCTCGACGAAGCGCTTCGTGAGCACGTACCCCACCGCCGCGATCGGCAGGAGGAAGGCGATGTCCGAGAGGTAGGGGCCCTGATACACGTCGCTCATGACGAGCAGGTCGTTCACGCCGAGCACGAGCAGGAACACGAGCGCGAGGAACTGCACGCCGGCGTTCGGGAGGCCGCGTCGCCACGCACGAGCGAAGCGTGCCGTCGGGACGAGGACGAACGAGAACGCGACGACGTAAGCCGCGTCGCCGAGCGGGGTCGCGACCGGGCTGCGGTACGAGTAGCCGATGCTCGCGATCGAGTCGACGCGGATCCCGCCGGTGAAGTACGCGTCCGGCAGCGCGGCGCCTGCGGCGATCGCCGCGAGGATCCAGACGAGGTACCGGTCCACCCGCGATGCCGCACGGCCGACGACGATGCTGGAGTAACGCAGCCAGGCGAATACGTGCAGCGCGACGAGGACGAACTGGATCCTCGTGGAGAACACGACGGCGCGATCCGAGAGCACCGGCGCGACGGTGGGCACGTTGAGGGCTGCGAACGCGGCCGCGGCGATCGCGGCGAGCGAGAAGTACCGCTGATCCCGCCACCCCGGCGCGCGCGCGAACTGAACGCTCAGCGCCGCGACGTAGCAGGCGATCCCGGCCGACATCAGGGCGATGCTCGCTGCGTACGTCATTCCGGCACCCTTGCGCGGCGCGTTTCACGCGCGCGCGGGTCCAGCCTAGACCGGAACTGTCACGCTGAGTAGCGGTCACGAACGGGGTGCGTTCTTGTGTCCCTTCGTCGCCGCCTCCCGCCGCTTCTTCCGAGCGTCCTTCTCGGCGCGCTTGCGGGCGAGAAACCCGCGCGGCTCCGGCGCCGCGGCCGGAGGTGCGGGCGCGTCCGGGAGTGTCGGCATGTCGAGCTGCGGGAGGCTCGTCCCCGGCGGCGGCGCGACGGCCTTCGGGGCGGGGAGGCCGCGGGCCTCTTCCCCTCCGCCGCGGGGTCGCGCGCCGGCGCGCCGCTTCGAGGTCCCCGGCTCGAGCGTCCAGTGGAAGAGCCGCTTCACGACGAGCGTCGCGTACGCTCCCGGGGGGAGCGTGAAGGCGACGTTCACGCGCAGGCGGTTCCGGTTGAGCTCGTCCGGCTTCGCCTCGCCGACGGCGAGCCGCCCCGGCTGCACGAGGAGCGGCCGCTCCTCGGGCTCGAAGTGGATCTCGGGCGTCCCCGGCACTGCCAGGTCGGCGGGGGTCATGTCCTCGCGCCCGAGGACCGAGAGCGCCGCCCGCTCCACCGCAGGGTCGGCGAAGCGCGTCGCGGGGGCGAGGAGCGGGAAGGTCGCGTCACGCAGGAGGCGCGCCTGCGGCGAGTCGAGCTCGCGCGGGAAGAGCAGCGTCCCCGCCTGGTAGCGGATCGCCGCGAGGCGCGTGATCCCGACGACTTCGCGGAGGTACTGCTTCACTCCCTCGTTCCAGAGCCAGCTCTGGTAGGCGAACACCTGGAGCGCCCGCCAGCGCGGCTCGGTTCGCAGCAGCGCGCCGCGGAAGTCGTCGGGGTGGGCGCGCAGCCACTTCACCACCGCCTCGTAGCGCTCGGCGCCGGGGAACGGGTTGTGGCGATCCCACGAGCCCCAGTGCTCCTTCCAGAACCCCTTCACCCGCGCGTCGTCGGAGCGGTCGAGCTCGGACGGGCGGGCGAGGACGTTGCGGAGGGCCACCTCGAACTCCCCGCGCATGAGGTCCTTCACGATGAAGCCCTGGCCGTGCTTCAGCGAGCCGAACCGCTGCGAGTCGAAGTAGTTCACGACGCCGAGCCGCCGGACCTCGGCGATGGCGCCGGGCAGCCGCGCGACGTCGTCCTCGGAGAGATCGCGAACCGTCACGGCGAACCGGTTCGAGGTGGTGTTCTCGGCCGAGAGCGGCGCCCGCGTCCGGCCGAGGAGCTTGAGGCGCAGGTCCGAGTCCTGAAGCTCGAGCTCGCGCCCCTTCACCGCGACGAGCTGCGTCGTCCGCCCCTGCTTGTCCTTGAGGCCGCAGTAGCTCACCGCCGCGCGTGGGATCTTGAAGCGGACGCAGAGCCGGTCGACGGCCTCGAACGTCGAGAGCTTCTGCTTGTCCATCAGGTACACGAAGTGCCCGCCGCGCGGGTCGTCGTCGAACCGCCACGACTCGGTGACCTGGAAGTCCTCCGGGCGCTGCTTGAGCCTCATGACGCCTCACCTACCACGGCGCGCCGCGCGGCGGGGGCGCGAGGGGCCGGGGGGCTGGCGCGCGGGCAGGTTCGAGGGTATTGAGCGGCCGGAGACACCATGGGCTTCCTGGAGCTGCTCCTCATCCTCGTCATCGTCGTGTTCCTGTTCGGCGCGCGGAAGCTCCCCGCGCTCGGCGAGGGGCTCGGCAAGGCGATCCGCGGCTTCAAGGACGGGATGCGCGGTGAGCCGCCGGCGCCGGCCGCGAAGAAGGAGCTCCCGCCCGGCGACGACGGCGGCAGTTGACCTCGTCAGGTCCGGTGGCGGAAGAACAGCACGATCGAGAGGCAGTGGAACTCGTCGTCGGAGGACTGCGCCACGACGCGGTCGACGACCTCGAGGTCCGTGTTGGAGCGGAGCCAGCGGGTGACCGTCTCGCCCAGCTCCTCCCGCTCCTTCGCCTTCGTGGCGGAGAAGACCTTCACGCCCGTGAACTGCATCGCGCTCTCCCGTTCGTCGCTCACGCCGTCCCTGCCCCTTGTGGCGCGACCCCGAAAAAGGTTGCCAGACGGGGGGTGCAGTGTCAAACGGGCGACCGCGGCAACCCCTCATGTTGCCTCCGCTTTTGATGGCCGCGCCGCCAGCGGTCCGCCTTGCCCCCCCGCCACCTCTCCCTACCTTCTCGACGAGGCGCGGACCGGCGGAGGGGCGATGCGGGAACCGAAGAAAGGCTTCGCGATCGAGTTCATCAACCGGATCCGCACCATGGAGGCGGCCGAGCTCAACGCGATGATCGTGCGCGAGGCGGGGGAGGATCTCGCGCAGTTCTTCCTGTCGTACTCCTCGAGCCTCATCTCGAGAGACCCGCAGCGCGTCATCGAGAACACCTCGAGCCTCATGCTGATGGGCTATCTCATCCGCGCCGCCGAGGATCGGATCGACCGCGTCCAGACGCTCCAGGCGTAGGGGCTGGTAAAAACCCGATTGCACGCGGCCAGGCGCTTTCGCGCGGCCGCTCAGGCGTGCTAAGCACGGGGCCGGTTCCGAGGGGTCCCGATGCTCATCGACCTGCACGTCCACAGCCACCACACGCGCGGCTGCACCCTGGCCCCGCGCGACGTCGTGCGGCGCGCGAAGGAGGCGGGGCTCGACGGCGTCGCCTTCACCGACCTCAACACGCTCGACGGCCTCGAAGAGATCCGCGCTGCGGGCCGCGACGAGGGGTTCCTCGCGCTCTGCGGCGTCGAGATCGCGACCGACCACGGCCACTTCCTCTGCTTCTTCCCGGACCCGGCGAAGGTGCCCGCGCCGCCGCAGGTGTTCGGCTCGGCGACGCCGTGGCCGGTCCGGGACGTGCTCGCGAAGGTGAGGGAGCTCGGGGGCGCCGTGGTCGCCGCCCACCCGTACGACAAGACGGTGGAGCGGCCGAGCGGCGACTTCGTCTTCACCCTCGACGGCCTGTCGGCCATCGAGGGGCTGAACGCGCGCCGCAAGGGGCCCACGAACGACCTCGCCGTCGAGGCGGCGGACCACATGAACCTGCCCTGCACGGGCGCGTCCGGCGCGATGGAGCCGGCGGACGAGATCGGGAAGGCGGCGACGCTCTTTCGCGACCCCGTCGCGACCGAGCTCGACGTCGTGCAGCAACTCCGCGCCGGCACCGTGTACTGCGTCGCGATGGGGGTCTCCCCCGGCGCGGCGGAGCACGGGCACGAGCGCGCAGGCGATCGCCGCGGCCCCGAGCGGCGCGATCGCGGCGATCACCGGGGCGAAGGCGGTGGGCGGCGGCGCGGACCGCGCGGCCGCGGAGGGCGTGGCAGTCGATGAGACACAGGTACCTCGGACTCGATGTCGGTGCGGAGACGGTGAAGGTCGTGGAGCTCGCCGGCGACCCCGGTCGGCTCGTCTGGACCCGCCGCGCGCGCCTCGAACACCAGAAGGATCCTTCGGCCGCCCTGCTCGGCGTCCTGCGCGAGTGGGGCTACGACGCCGCCACTGCGGCGTGCGCGACCGGTCGGCTCGGCCGCGCGCTCGCCGTCGAGCGGATCCCGGGCAAGCAGGCCCGCATCGCGGGGCACCACTTCCTTCACGGGAGCGGCCAGCCGGCCGCGGTCGTCGACATCGGCGCGCACGGGTTCAGCGTGCTCGCGCTCGAGCCGGACGGCCGGGACACCTACCGTGAGAACCCGCGCTGCTCGCAGGGGACGGGCAACTTCCTCCGCCAGCTCGTCGAGCGATTCGGCCTGTCGCCGGAGGAGGCGGACGAGGTTGCGATCGGGGCCACCGCGGCGCCGCTCTCCGGCAGGTGCCCGGTCATCCTCAAGACCGACATGACCCACCTCGCCAACAAGGGCGAGGACCGCAGCCGGATCCTCGCTGGCCTGTTCGACGCCATCTGCGAGAACGTGCAGGTGCTCGTGAAGGCGCAGGGGCCGCGTGAGGTCACCCTCGCGGGGGGCGTCGGCCAATCGCGCCGCGTGCGCGAGAACTTCCGAGCCTGGCTCGCCCGCCGCGGCATGTCCCTGCGCGAGGGGGGGGAGGACGCGCTCTTCCTCGACGCGCTCGGCTGCGCGGCGATCGCCGCGGAGCGGCCGGCCGGGCTCCCCCCGCTCGAGCGGCTCTTCCGGCCGTTCGAGCACGCCACGCTCGATCACCTGCCGCCGCTCTCCACGGCGCTCGGCAAGGTGAAGCGGCTCCCCGCGCCGCCGCTCCCGGCCGCCGCGACGGGGCCGGTCCTGCTCGGGCTCGACATCGGCTCGACCGGCTCGAAGGTCGTCGCGCTCGACCTCGAGAGCGGGAAGGCCGCCTGGGAGGCCTACGGCCGGACCGCGGGCGACCCGGTCGGCGCCGCCCAGAAGCTCGTGAAGGAGTTCGTGCAGGGGCCGTGCGGGGCCCGTCCCATCGCGGGCATGGGCGTGACCGGCTCGGGGCGGGAGATCGTCGGCTCGCTCATGGCGACGTGCTACGGGAGCGACCGCGTCCACGTCTTGAACGAGATCGCCGCGCACGCCGAGGGCGCGCGCGCATACGACCCGCGCGTCGACACGATCTTCGAGATCGGCGGGCAGGACGCGAAGTACATCCGGCTCGAGGGCGGCCGCGTCGTCGACGCGGCGATGAACGAGGCGTGCAGCGCCGGCACCGGCTCCTTCATCGAGGAGCAGGGGCGGCGGCTCGGCGGCCTCGGCGCGGCCGAGCTCGGTCAGGAGGCAATGGCGGCGGACGGCTGCGTCGCGCTCGGCCAGCACTGCGCGGTGTTCATGGCCGAGATCCTCGACGAGGCCGCCGCGGCGGGAGCCGACCGGCGCCACGTCATCGCGGGCCTCTACGAGTCGGTCATCCAGAACTACCTCAACCGCGTGAAGGGGCAGCGCTCGGTCGGGCAGGTGATCTTCTGCCAGGGCATGCCCTTCACCGCCGACGCGCTCGCGGCCGCGGTCGCGCGCCAGACGGGCGCCGAGGTAGTGGTCCCGCCGTCGCCCGGCACCGTCGGCGCGTTCGGGATCGCCCTCCTCGCGCGCGAGGGGCTCGCCCGCGAGGGCGCGCCGCTCGAGCCGGCGCGGTTCCTCGCCGCGCGCGTCGAGCGCAAGGAGGTCTTCGTCTGCAAGTCGAACCAGGGCTGCGGCGGAAGCGGCAACTCCTGCCGCATCGACCGGCTGCGCACGGTCGTGGACGGCCAGCACCAGGCGTTCACCTGGGGCGGCGCGTGCTCGCTCTACGACAAGGGGACGCGGACGAAGAAGCTCCCCGACGGCGCCCCAGACCCGTTCCGGGCGCGCGCCCAGGCGATCGAGGCGCTCCTCGCGCGGGTCGGCGAGGGCCGGACCGGCGCGAAGCGGGTGGCGGTCGCCGAGGCGTTCCAGCTGAAGACGCTCTTCCCCTACTTCGCGACGTTCTTCCGCGCGCTCGGGCTCGACCTCGAGGTGGTCCGGCCCGGCGAGCGCGACGCGCTCCGCCGCGGCATCGAGGCGGCGAACGTGCCGTTCTGCGCGCCGATGCAGCAGTACCACGGCATCGTGCAGGAGATGGCCGACACCGGCGCGGACTTCGTGTTCCTGCCGATGCTGCGCGAGCTTCCGCCGGTGAAGGACGAGAAGCACACCTGGCTCTGCCCGATCGTCCAGGGCGCGCCAGACGTCGTGCGGCACGACCTCGCGAAGGAGCTCCGCGGACGCGTCCTCTCCCCGATCATCCGCACCGGCGCGGGGTTCCTCGAGACGGAGCTGTTCCTCGAGGCGATCCGCCACCTCGCCGACGAGGTGGGCGTCGCCGATCCCGCGAAGGTCATGGCGGCGCACGCCGCGGCGCGCGAGGAGCAGCTCCGCTTCGACCGCCACCTCATCGATCTCGGGCGCGAGGCGCTCGCGCGCTGCGAGAAGGACGGGCTCCTGCCGGTCGTCGTCCTCGGCCGCGCCTACACGCTCCACGACGATGTCCTCAACTCGAACGTCCCCGCGCTCCTGCGCGAGCAGGGGGCGCTCGCGATCCCGGTGGACTGCTTCCCGATCGCCGACGAGGCCCCGCTCGTCGAGGGCGCGTTCTGGTCCTACACGCAGCGGATCCTCCGCGCCGCGCACGAGATCCGGCGCACGCAGGGGCTCTACTCCATCTTCACCTCCAACTACGCCTGCGGGCCGGACAGCTTCACCCTCCACCACTACACCCGGCTCATGGAGGGGAAGCCGTTCGCCATCATAGAGACGGACGGGCACGCGGGCGACGCGGGCACGAAGACGCGCGTCGAGGCGTTCCTCCACTGCGTGCGCGAGGACCTGCGCTCGGGCGCGAGCGTGTCCGCAAACCCGGCGCCGCTCCTCACGATGAACGCGCGGACGCTCCCGGAGATCGCGGCGCTCGGCAGCCGCGTCCTCGTCCCGCCGATGGGGCCTGAGGCGGACGCGCTCGCCGCGGCGCTCCGGGGCTACGGCGTGGACGTCGAGGTGCTCGCCCAGGCGACCGTCGACACCATCCGCCTCGGCCGGCGCCACACGAGCGGCAAGGAGTGCCTGCCGATGACGGTCACGATCGGCGCGCTCCTCGAGCGCATCGAGAAGGAGCCGCGTCGCGCGTTCACCTTCTTCATGCCGGGCTCGAACGGGCCGTGCCGCTTCGGCATGTACCGGCAGCTGCACCAGATGGTGCTCGACCGCCTCGGGGAGGGCGGGCGCGTCGGCATCTGGTCGCCGCCCGACTCCGACTACTTCGAGGGCGTGCCGCCCGGGCTCGGCGCGATCGTGCTCGCCGGCCTCGCCGCGTACGGCATGCTCGCGGACGCGCTGCGGGACGCGCGCCCGGTCGAGAGGACGCCGGGCGCGGCGAACGAGGTCCACTCGCGCTGGTCGAAGGTCCTGTTCGACACGATCGAGAGGGGCGCTTCCGGCGACCTCTCCGCGAAGAAGGTGATGCTCGAGGCGGCGACCGGCCGGATCTACGGCGTCCGCGACGTCGTCTCCGGGTTCGCGCGCGAGATGCGCGCGGTGAAGGATCCGCGGCCGCACCCGACCGTGCTCCTCGTCGGCGAGATCTACGTGCGCTCCGATCCGGCCTCGAACGGCTGGGCGGCGGACGAGCTCGAGAAGCGCGGCATCCGCGTTCGGATCGAGCCGGTCGTCGAGTACCTCCAGTTCTCCGACCTCGTGCAGCTCCGGCGCGGCGTGAGCCGGGGGCTCAAGGCCGCGCTCAAGAGCCGCATCCGCAAGCGGGTCGTGGACGTCGTCCAGAACGCCGCCGCCGAGGGCATGGGCTGGCCGCACCACGCGCCCATCGCCGAGACCGCCGAGGCGGGATCGCACTACCTGCGCAAGGAGCTCGAGCACGAGGCGGTGCTCGCGCTCGGCCTGGGCGCGCAGGGCTGGCGAGAGGGCCACCTCGACGGCCTCCTCTGCGTCGGCCCGCTCGAGTGCATGCCGAACAAGCTCGTCGAGGCGCAGCTCGTCCACCTCGGGCAGCGCGAGGGGCTCGTCTCGCTCACGCTGTCGCTCAACGGGGATCCGATCGACCCCGAGGTGCTCGACGAGTTCGCCTACGAGGTGAAGGAAGGCTTCCGCCGGCGCGCCCTGCGCGGCGCGGCGGCCCCGGTCGACGCGGCGGCCCCGGCCGGCGTGGCGAAGGTGCGCGCGCAGGCGTAGCCGCGGCTACCAAGCCTGCGTCGCCGCCTCGCGTGCCGCGCCGTGGTTCGCGACGAGGCGATCGTACTCGCCATGCATGAGCGGGGACGCGATCACGAAGTCCGCGGTGGCGCGGTTGCAAGCCACCGGGATGTTGTAGAGCACCGCGATGCGTAGCAATGCGCGCACGTCGGGCTCGTGCGGGTGCGGCTCGAGCGGATCCCAGAAGAAGACGAGCAGGTCGAGCTCGCCGTCGGCGATCTTCGCGCCCATCTGCTGGTCGCCCCCGAGCGGTCCGCTCTTGAGGCGCGTCACGTCGAGGCCGAGCCGTCCGTGCAAGAGCGTGCCGGTCGTCCCGGTCGCGATGAGGTCATGCTCGCACAGCACGTCGCGGTTGTAGCCGACCCAGTCGAGCAGGTCGTCCTTGCGGCTGTCGTGCGCGATGAGCGCGATCCGCTTCCTCGCCGACATCTGCACTCGATCGATCCGTCGCTCCATCGTGTTCCTCCGGAGCGCTGGATCTAAACGCGCGCGACGCCCGCGGCGACCCCCGTTCCGTGAACGATCGTGCGATGGGGCTGCGCGCGCATCGCGCAGCGACGTGCGCGCAGGGCGTGCACCTCGGCAGGCGGACTACTTCTGCCAGCGCACGAGCCGCTCGTCCTGCAGGAAGGCCTTCCGCTTGCCCCCGGGCCAGGTCCACTCCTCCGTCGCGGCGGGCCGATCGATCCGCTTCCGCTCCGGGAGTCCCCAGGCCATCTCGAGGGCGCGCGGCGACATCCCTTCGACGACCTCCTTCCGCGCGATCAGATCGCGCTGCTCCTGTGGGAGCGCCGCGTACAAGGCGCTCGGGTCGTCGGTCGAGAGCAGCCGCTCCAACTGCGCCCGCACCTCGTCGAACGTGACGGCTGTCTGCGACAGCACGACGACGTTCGGCCGCGAGTCGCCGGGCACGTCGACGAGCACCCACGGGTGGTAGCGCGGCGTCATGACCACGCGTTGCGCGATGGTCCAGCCGGTCGGGAACTCGACGTCGCGGATCCGCACGGCGGTGCCGGGCGGGAGGATCTTCTCCGGCGCGGGCGGCGGGACGGGCGTGCCGCCCGTCGTCTCGACGAGATCGAGCTCGTCGAGCGGGATGTCGCTGAGCAGCACCTTCGTGCGGTCGCCCCAGAGCGGCGCCGCGTACGCGGCGACGCGCAGCCAGCGCGGCTGACCGGACAGCTCGGACCGGACGCGCTGGCGCTCGGCGTCGGGGATCACGCCGCGCGGCGTGCAGGCGGCCAGGGAAGCGAGGGCGAGGGCAGCGAGGGAGGAGCGGAGCATGCGTCTTCATTGCCAGAGGCCCGCCGGGCGCACAAGCGGCCCGGCGGGCCCCTTCCCTGATCCCGCCGGCACACGGGCTCGAGGCGTCACCCGATCCGCTCGTCCCCGCGGCGCTCCGGCGGCGGAGCCGCACGCGCGACGGTGGGTGGCGCCGTCACTTGCGCTCCGAGTTCTTTCCTTCCTCGATGAGCTCGCGGACCCGCTGGCCTCCCTTGTGACCGAGCTCCGAATATCCCTTCGACCCGAGCTGCTCCTTGCGCGCCTCGCCACCGAGACGGCCCGCCTCGCGGACGGTCATCGAGCCTCCGGGACGCGACGGCCCCTTGTCCTTGTCAGGCACGGACGGACTCCTCCTTCTCGTGGTGTGTGGCGAATCTGGGAGCCCCCCGGAGGAGTGGCAAGGGGAGGCAGCGAGGGGGTGTTCCGGATAAGTATCGAGGCGCGATGGATCGGCTCTCCGACAACGCCCGGCACGTGCTCGAGCGCCGCTACCTGCTCCGCGACGAGGGCGGCGCGGTGGTCGAGACGCCCGCGGAGCTCTTCCGCCGGGTCGCGCGCGCCGTGGCGAGGGCGGAGCCCGAGGCGGAGCGCGGGCGGGCCGCCGAGCGGTTCGAGGCCCGCATGGCGTCGCTCGAGTTCCTGCCGAACTCGCCGACGCTCATGAACGCGGGCCGCGAGCACGGCCAGCTCGCGGCGTGCTTCGTCCTGCCGGTCGAGGACGACCTCGCGGGCATCTTCGACGCGCTCAAGTGGGCGGCGCTCATCCACCAGTCCGGCGGCGGCACCGGGTTCGCGTTCTCCCGCCTGCGCCCGCGCGGCGACGTCGTGAAGACCACCCACGGCGTCGCGAGCGGGCCGGTCTCGTTCATGCGGGTCTACGACGCGGCCACCGAGATCATCAAGCAGGGAGGCGTGCGCCGCGGCGCCAACATGGCCGTGCTCGCGGCGTGGCACCCCGACGTCGAGGAGTTCGTCGACGCGAAGCGAGGCGCCGGCCTCGAGAACTTCAACCTGTCCGTCGCGGCTCCCTCCGCGCTCTTCCTCGCCGCCGCGGCGGGCGGATCGTGGCCGCTGCATCACCCGCGCGGCGGCGAAATGGTGCGGACGGTGGACGCGCAGGCGCTGCTCGAGCGCATCGCGGGGTCCGCGTGGGCGTCGGGCGAGCCCGGGCTCGTGTTCATCGACCGGGTCGAGGCGGACAACCCGACGCCCGACGCAGGCCGGTTCGAGGCGGTGAATCCGTGCGGCGAGCAGCCGCTCCTCGCGTTCGAGGCGTGCACGCTCGGGTCCGTGAACCTCGGCCGCTTCGAGCGCGGCGGGCGGATCGATCACGAGGCGCTCGCCTCCTGCGTCCGGGACGGCGTGCGCTTCCTCGACGACGTGCTCGACGTGAACGTCTGGCCGCTCCCGCAGATCGCGGACATCTCGCACCGCAACCGCAAGATCGGCCTCGGCGTGATGGGCTGGGCGGACCTGCTCGTCCGCCTGGGCGTCCCGTACGACGCGCCCGAGGCGCTCCGGGTCGCGGACGAGGTCATGGCCTTCGTGTCGCGCGAGGCGCACGCCGCGAGCGAGGCGCTCGCGCGGGAGCGCGGGCCGTTCCCGGGGTTCGCGACGAGCGCGCTCGCCGCCCAGGGGGTCGCGCCGCGCCGGAACGCGACCGTGACGACCATCGCGCCGACCGGCACGCTCGCGCTCATCGCGGGGTGCTCGTCCGGCATCGAGCCGCTCTTCGCGCTCGCCTACGTGCGCCGGGCGCTCGACGCGTCCGAGCTGCGAGAGGAGCACCCGCTCCTCGCCGACGCGCTGCGCGCCGCGGGCGCCGACGGCGCGCTCGCGACCATCCGCGCCATGGGGCGCGCCCGCGGGATCCAGGGCGTGCCCGAGTCGGTGGGCTGGCTCTTCGCGACCGCGCACGACGTGGCGCCCGACGCCCACGTCCGGATGCAGGCGGCGTTCCAGCGACACGTCGACAACGGCGTGTCGAAGACGATCAACCTGCCGCGCCACGCGACCGTCGAGGACGTCGCGGGCGCGTACCGGCTCGCTTTCGAGCTCGGCTGCAAGGGCATCACGGTCTACCGCGACGGCTCGCGCGAGAAGCAGGTGCTCACGAGCGGCGCGACGCGGAACGGCGAGGAGTGCCCGCAGTGCGACGCGGCCCTCGTGCTCTCCGGCGGCTGCCGGACCTGCCCGCACTGTGGCTGGGCGAGCTGCGAGACGACGGAGTAGACCGCGGGCACCACCCATCCCGTCGAACTGGCGGTGAGCGGAGGGGCATGGTCACGGTGCCGCCGTACCGCGGACGGGCGGACCGGCGGGATCGCGGCGCGGCGGCGCAGCACCCGACGAGGCTGCGGATCCGGCTGCGGGTGCGCGGTAACGTCGGCGCATCGATCAACCCTGGAGGTTTCGATGGCCCGCGTCCTCGCCGTGATCCTGTCGCTCGTCGCCGCCTCGTCCGCGCTCGCCCAGTCCAAGACCGAGGAGGAGCTCAAGAAGGGGATCCAGGGGTCGCCGGGGAAGTACGGCGCCGCCGGGTGCGGGCTCGGGGCGATGGCGTTCAAGGACCAGCCGGGCGGGATCCAGATCATCGCCGCGACCCTCAATGACATCTGCGCGAACCAGACGTTCGGGATCACCTTCGGGACGTCGAACTGCGGGCCGTCGCTGCTCGCGCAGGGGACGAAGAACTTCGTCGAGGCGAACCGGGAGGTGCTCGCGAAGGACATCGCGCGCGGCGAGGGCGAGGCGATCGGCGCGCTCACGGTCATCAACGCGTGCGGCGACTCGCGCGCGGTCGGGGCCGCGCTCCAGAAGCGCTTCGGCGCGATCTTCCCGTCGGCGGACGCGACCGACGCGGCGGTCACCGACGCGATCCTCGAGACGCTGCACGGGGATCCGGCGCTCGGGTGCGGGAGGGGGTAGGGCCTCCGCGCGTCAGCTCTTCTTCTTCTCCGCGAGCTCGCCGAGCTCCCGCGACCGCTTCGCCGCCGCCTCCACCGCTCCGATGAGCGCGGCGCGGAAGCCCGCCGCCTCGAGCGCGTGGACGCCGGCGATCGTCGTGCCTCCCGGGCTCGTGACCTGGTCCTTGAGCTTGCCCGGGTGATCACCCGTCTCGAGCACGAGCTGCCCGGCGCCGACGACCGTCTGCGCGGCGAGCGCCAGCGCGACGTGGCGCGGCAGGCCCACCTTCACGCCGCCGTCCGCGAGCGCCTCGATGGCGAGGAAGACGAACGCGGGCCCGGAGCCGGAGAGGCCGGTCACCGCGTCGAGGAGGTGCTCCTCGACGACGACCGCCGTCCCGACCGCCTCGAACAGCGCGACCGCCTGTCCGAGGTCCGCCTCGGTCGCGTGCGGCCCGCGGGCGAGGGCGGTCGCGCCTGCGCCGACGAGGGCGGGGGTGTTCGGCATCGTCCGCACGATCCGCGCGGTCGCGCCGAGCTTGTGGGCGATGGCGGAGATCGGCACGCCCGCCGCGATAGAGACGACGAGCTTCCGCGCGTCCACCGCGGGGGCGATCTCGTCGAGGAGCGCGTCCATCACCTGCGGCTTCACCGACAGCACCAGGATGTCGGCCTGCTTCACCGCGGCGAGGTTGCTCGCCGTGACGGCGATGCCGTGCCGCGCGTGCAGCTCCTCGCGCCGCTCGGCGCGCGGCTCGGCGCACACGATCTCGTCCGGCGCGGCCGTGCCGGCGGCGAGCAGCCCCTTCACGAGGGCCTCGGCCATGTTCCCCGAGCCGAGGAACGCGATCTTCTTCCCGAGTGGCATGCGGGGACTGTAGCGCTACCCGATGATGAAATCCTCTTTCGGCCCGTCGCCGCGCGCGAAGCGCTCGATCCCGAACCGGTCGAAGATCTCGTCGCGGCCGCGGCCGGCGAGGAGGTTCGCGTAGAGCTCCGCGACCGCCGGCGCCATCATGAAGCCGTGCCCGACGAACCCCGAGAGCTGCAGGAAGTTCTCGAAGCCGGCCGGGCCGAGGATCGGCTGGTTGTCCGGCGTGACGTCGTACGGCCCCGCCCACTGGCGGACGACCTGGACGCCGGCGAGCCGCGGGCAGAGCGCGGTCGCGGCGCGCGCGAAACGCGCGAGGAAGCGGAGCGTCGAGCCGAGCGACAGCCCCTCCGGCTCCGTCGGGTCCCCCATGCCCCCCACGATCTCGCCCCGCTGCGTCTGCGAGAAGTAGAGGCCGGTGCCGAGGAGCGACACGAGCGGCCCGAGCCACGGCTTGAGCGGCTCGGTCGCGAGGATCTCGTGGCGCACCGGCCGGTTCGGGAGCGACACGCCCGCGAGCGCCGCGACCTCCTTCGACCAGGCGCCGCACGCGAGGACGACGGTGTCGCACGCGACGCGCCCGCGGTCGGTCCGCACCGCCGCGAGCCGCGCGCCGGCGGCGTCGAAACCGGTCACGCGCGTGAAGGTGGCGACGCGTGCGCCGAGCGTCTCCGCGCGGGCCGCGTAGCCCCACAGGAACGGCCAGGGGAAGACGACGCCGTCGTCCGGGTTCCACGAGGCCGCGACGAAGCGCCCGCGATCGAGCTCGGGGACGATCGCGGCCGCCTCGTTCGCGTCCACGACGTGGGTGCGGAGCCCCTCGCGGCGGTGGAGCGCGGCGTACCGCTCGAGGCGCGCCGCCTCGGCGCGCGTCGGGGCGAGGAAGAGATAGCCGCCGCGCCGGAACCAGACGTTCACGCCGAGCTCCACCGCGAGCTGCGCGCACAGCTCGATCGAGCGGCGGGCGAGCCGGATCATCGTCGGCGTCCCCCACTGCGCGCGGACGCCCCCGCCGTTCCTGCCCGACGCGCCCGCGTTGAGGGGACCGCGCTCGAGCACGAGCACGTCGCGGACGCCGCGCCGCCCGAGCTCGTAGGCGAGCGCGAGCCCCATGATCCCGCCGCCCACGATCACGACGTCGGCGCGCGCGGGGAGGGGCGTCGGCTCCATCGCGACTTGTGCCCTGTGTTGGTCCCCCTCGCCCTCGCGCAGCGGGGGAGAGGGTCGGGGTGAGGGGGCCCGAACCTCTCCCTCCCCCTCGCCCCCGCGCAGCAGGGGAGAGGGTCGGGGTGAGGGGGCCGCCCGGACCTGAGCCGGCGAGGGCCGCGGCACCCCCGGGTCGAGCGGCAGCGCGGCCGCGTCGAGGGCGGCGAGCGCGCCGAGCGCGAGCGGCGAGGCGGGCGGGCGCGCCGTGAAGGGCGCGAGCTCGCCGCGCGCCGCGCCGAGCGCGGCGAGCTCGCGGAGCACCCCGGCGAGGCAGCTCTTCCCCTGGCACGGCCCGGTGCCGAACCCCGTGAGCCGCTTCAGCGACTCGACGTCGCGCGTGCCGGTGGCGAAGGCGCGCCGGACCTCCTCGCGCGTGACGTCCTCGCACGCGCACAGGATCGTCTTAGCCACGCGCGGCCTCGCCGGCGCGCCGTCCCGCCTCCGCCGCCCGCGCCGTTCCCGCCGCGCCGGTCACCTCGCCCGCCGCGTAGAGCCCCGGCACGCCGGTCCTCCCGTCCTCCTCCGCCGCGAGCGAGAGCGCGCCGAGCGCCGCGTCCCAGCGCACCGCGGCGCCGAGCGCGCGGCCGAGCTCGAACGCGGGCGCGGGGGGCGTCGCGACGACGAGGGTGTCGCACGCGATCCGCCGGGACGGGAGCGCGAGCGCCCGCACCCGGCTGCGGCCCGCGAGGGCGCCGCCCTCCGCGGACGGGGCGCGCGTGACCTCCATGCCTGCGCGCGCGAGCGTGAGCGCGAGCCGCTCCGCGTCCTCCCCCTCGCCCACGATCGCCGCGCGAGCGCCCGGCACGACCCCATGCTCGGCGAGCAGGATCGCGACGCCACGCCCGGCGAGGATGCCGGGGCGATCGCCGCCCGGCGCCGCGAGCGGTTGCGGGTGCCCGCCGGGCGCGAGGACGATGGCGCGCGCGCGGACGAGGCGGAGGCGCCCGTCCACGTCGAGGAGCGCGAGCGGCTCGCCCCCGTCGTGCCACAGCCCCGCGACGCACGTGCCGGTCGCCACCTCGCCGCCTGCCGCGGACACGCGCCGCACGACCGCGCCGGCCCAGGCGAGGTCAGGGTCCCCCGGCGCGCCGAGCCGTGCGCGGAGCCGCCCGCCCGCCGCCGGCGCCTCGTCCGCGACGACGACCCGCCGCCCCGCGTCGGCGAGCGCCTCCGCGGCGGCGAGGCCCGCCGGCCCGGCGCCGACTACGAGCGCGTCGAACCGCTCCTCCCGGGGCGGCGGCCGGGCTGCGTGCAGCGTCGCCGCGGAAGGGAGCCGCCCGACGCCCGAGAGGCGGCGTGCCAGCGCGACCGCGATCCGGTTCGCGAGGAGGCTCCACGTGGCGAGCCGGTGATGATCGAGGCCGCGCGGCGTCGCGAGGTCCACGGCGCCGAGGAGGTCGTGGCGCGCGCCGGGGAACGCGTTCTGCGACTCGATCTCCAGGCCGTCGCGGCACGCGATCCGGCACGCCCGCCGGTTCGGCAGGCCATCCGAGCGGACGAAGCAGCCGGCGCACGAGCCCGCGAGGCAGAACGGCCCACGCGGCCGGTGGTACTTCGCCGAGCGGGAGACGAGCGGACGATCCGCCGCGAGCAGCGCCGCCGCGACCGGCTCGCCCCGGCGTGCCGGAATCGACGCGCCGTCGAAGCGAATCGTCGCGTCCGTCGGAAAGCCCGCGAGCCGCGGCATGCCCGGAACGTAGCGAGGGCCTCGCCGGGCGGCCCCGGCGCGGTCGGGTCGGACGGGGCGACGCCGACCGTCCCCGGCGGCTATGATCCGCGGGTGGCGACCCTCTTCGTGTTCGTGGACGGCGTCGGCGCCGGCGTGCCGGATCCCGATCGGAACCCGCTCGCGCGGGGGGAGTTCCTGCTCTCCCGCTTCGAGGACGGCACGGGGGCGCCGCTCCCGGCTGGGGGGCGCGCGGTGCTCGCCGACGCGACCCTCGGCGTCCCGGGCCGGCCGCAGTCCGCGACGGGCCAGACCGCGATCCTGACCGGCGAGAACGCGCCCGCGCTCCTCGGCCGCCACCTGCTCGGGTTCCCGAACGCGACGCTCAGGGACCTCCTGCGCCGGCGCTCGCTGTTCCGCGGTCTCGCCGAGGCGGGACGGAGCGCGGCGTTCGCGAACGCCTACCCCGTCGCGTACCTGCGCGCGCTCGGGTTCGAGGCGGACGGCGAGGCGGAGTTCGAGATCGACGGCCGGCTCGGCAGTCGTCGGGCGCGCGCGTCGGCGACCACCGTCGCGTTCGCCGCGGGGGGCGGCCGCTTCCGCACCTGGCCCGACGCGCGGGAGGGGCGCGGCCTCACCCACGACATCACCGGCGAGCGCGCCCGCGCCCGCGGGTACGACGTGCCGGTCCGCGCGCCGGAGGAGGCGGCCGAGCTGCTCCGGGCCCTCGCGGCGCCGCACGACCTCACCGTGTTCGAGTTCTTCGAGACGGACGAGGCGGGCCACGCCCGCTCGATGGAGCGCGCGCTCGAGGCGCTCGGGCGGCTCGACGCGCTCCTGCGCACGCTCGTCGCCGGCCTCGGCCCGGACGACGCGCTCGTCGTCGCGAGCGACCACGGCAACATCGAGGACCTTACGACCCGCAATCACACCCGGGCGCCGGTCCCGGTCCTCGGCTTCGGACGCGCCGCCGCCGAGGTGGGGGCCGTGAGGGATCTCACCCACCTCGCCCCACTCCTTGCCGTCCTTGCCGGGCGAGCGAGCTTGCGCACCCCTGCCAGGGCCGGGTAGACCCTTTCTCCGTGGTTCGCTTCCCCGCCGCCGTCCTCACGATCGCCCTCATCTCGGGCTGTGCCCCGCGGCTCGCCGGAACGGGCGAGCCGAGGTCGCAGGAGCTCACGGCCGGCGCGGCCCGGTTCCGCATCGTCTACTGGCCCGAGGACGCGGCCGCCGCGAGCCAGATCCGCCACGCCGTCGAGATCGCCGCGCCGCGGATCGCGCGCTGGGGCGGCCTTCGCCAGCCGGTCACGATCACGATCCATCCGAGCCACGAGGCGCTCGAGGGCGCGGTGCACCGCCAGGGGTACGAGTGGCTCCGCGCCTGGGCCCGCTTCCAGACGATCGACGTGCAGTCGCCGCGGACCTGGAGCTTCTTCGGCGCGAACGAGCGCAAGCTCGAGGAGCTCGTGACGCACGAGCTCACCCACTGCGCGATGTACCAGCTCGCCGGCGACGATCTCACCTGGATGTACAAGGAGATCCCGCGCTGGTTCAGCGAGGGCGTCGCGAGCGTCACCGCGCGGCAGGGGTACCGCTACGGCGGGATCGAGGATCTCTACGAGTTCTACCAGGAGATGCTCCCTGGCTCGGGCGACGGCGTCCCGGCGCGCGGGCGCGCCGCGCGCACCGTCCTCGCGCAGGCCGGCGACCCCATCGTCGATCCGGACCCGCTCTACCAGGATCAGTCGCACGTCGTGTACGGCGCAGCGCACCACGCGGCCGAGTTCCTCATCGCCCGCTACGGCGAGGCGCGGGTGCTCGAGGTGATGCGCCTCATGGGGACGGGCCTCCGCTTCCCGGCCGCGTTCAAGGAGGCGATCGGGCTCACCGACGCGGAGTTCGCGTCGGACTTCCGCCGCTACGTCGTCTGGCAGGGCTGGCGCCGCTAGCTTCGCCGCACGAGCGTCGCGACGAGCCAGAGCCGGTCGCCGTGAGCCCGCTCCGCGCACATCCAGAGCCGCACCGGCTCACCGCCGGCCGTCGCCGTCGCGCCCGATTCCGGGCCCCAGACCCACTCGCGCGCGTCGGCGCCGCCGCCGGTCCGCGGCGGCCCGACCTCGCCGAGCAGCGCGAGCGCGATCCGCACCGGGTCGGCGGGCTCGGCGCCCACGACCTCGACGTGCGTGACGAGCCCCTCGAGGTCGGTCTCGACGTGCGCGACCGCGGCGAGGTCGCCGTCCCGCTCGTAGGCGACGTCGGGCTCCGACAAGTCGATGTTGAGGAGGCGTGCGCGCTCGGCGTCGAGCCCGAGCGGCCGCGCATAGGGACGCCAGCCGGCGGCGAGGAACGCGTCGAGAGCGACGCGGCGCGGCTTCGCGAGGATCGCCTCGACCGGCGGGACGGGGAGCGGCGCGCTCATCGCGTGGTCCCTCCGGCGGCGCCGCCGCGCGCGGACGAGCCGCGCTCGGTCGGGACGGGCGCCGCCGGCGGGGGCACCTGGCCGGCGGGGGGAGCCGCGGGCCCCTCCGCCCAGGGTGACGGAAGGATGGGGCTCCGCTCGTTCGCGCGCGCGACGCGCTGCAGCTCGAGCTCGCCGACGAGCGCCGACGGCGCGACGGTCGACACCGGTACGAACCCGCTCTCCGCCCCGCAGTACCCGTTGAAGACGCGTGAGACGTCGGAGGTCGCGAGCACCTTGTTGACGCTCGTGAGCGGCGTCCCGACGAGCTCGACGCCGCGGACGAGCTCCTCGGCGCCTGTCTTCGCGTCCACGCGATAGACGAGCCGCGGCGTCCCCTTGAAGGCCTGGTAGCCGTAGGAAGCCGTGTTGGTGTTCCCGCCGGTGATGTCGCGGATGACGAGGCCATAGCGCTTGTTCTGGTGCCGGGCCTCCGCCATCAGCATCCGCTTCAGCTCCGCCGCGCCGACCCGACGCGACGACTCGAGGACGAGGTTCGCCATGCGCGCCATCGCCGGGCGGGCGCCCTGGCTGCGGCCGTGCCCGTTCGAGCGATCGAACGGCTTCACCGGCTTGCGCGACAGGAGGTAGGACTCGAGCCGGCCGTCGCGGACGAGCACCGTGCGCTGCGCCGCGACGCCCTGCTCGTCGAACGTGTACGCGCCGTTCAGCGCCATGCCGTTCGCCTTCGCGAGCGTCGGGTCGTCCACGATCGTGAGGAAGGGCGGGAGCACGAGCTGCCCGACCTGCCCCTTGAACGTCTGGCCGTCCTTGTCGTCCTCGAGCCGCTCTCCCTCGAGCCGGTGCCCCACCGCCTCGTGGAAGAGGACCCCGGTCGCCTCCGGCTCGAGGATCGCCGGCCCGGTGTACGGATCGATGGCCGGCGCGCGGCGGAGCGCCTCGAGTTCGGTGATGACCTGCTCGGCGGCGGCCCGGACCTGCGCGGGCGAGGGGAGCTCCGCCTCGGTCCGCGCGTAGAAGTCGCGTCCGTCCTCGAGGAGCTGCCCGTCCGGCGCGCGCGCGACGGCCTGCACGTGGAGCCCGAAGAGCGTCCGCTCGGTGACGAGCCCCGCCCCCTCGCTCGACGCGAACCAGCGGACCTGCTTCTCCGCCGTGACCTTCACCGACGAGTCGAAGACGTCCGGGTGAGCGCGGAAGAGCGCGGTCGCGTCCCGCACGACCGCGCTCCAGCGCTCGCGGTCGAACGTGAAGGGGAGGGGAGGGTCGACGTGCCGGTTCGGCGCCTCGCGCGAGAAGCTCGGCGCGCGCGCCTCGTCCGCGGCGCGGTAGACCTCGCGCGACTTCTTCTTGAAGTACGACGAGAGCGCCTCCTTGTACCGCTCGTCGGTGGCGAGCCAGAGCGCCGTCCGGAGCGCGGCGACGTCGCCATCGAGCGGCGCGTCCTTCGGCGCATACCAGGTGGGCCCCTCCGCCCCGAGGAGGAGCGCGGTCTCGTCGCCGCCGGAGGAGTCGAGCTCGTAGCTGCCGACGCGCAGGTCCACGGAGAGGTTCCGGTCGCGCCGGGTGGCGTCCTCGAAGATCGCGCCGTAGCGCCCTCCGAGATCGTGCCGGGTCACGTCCTTCACCTGGTACGAGACGAAGTAGGGCGCCTCGTACCCCTGGAGCCGGAGCCGCTCGGTCGATCGCGAGAGCTCGGCGGACATGGCCGCGAGGACCGCGACGCGGGCGTCGGCGGCGGATGCGGCCGCCGCGGGCGCGGGTCCCGGCGCAGCGGCGACGAGGAGGGAGAGGAGGGCGGGGAGCATTCCCCGTGACTTAGCACGGCGCGCCCCGGTCCGCCGCCGGCCGCTCACGCGCCGTCGAGGACGACGAGGAACGTCGCGAGCACGGCGGGGCAGCGGACCCCGCCGGCGACGAGCGCGACCGCGCCGTGCGCGAGCTGTCCGTATCCCGGCGCGTACACGGCGGGGGCGATCTCCGGGACGAGCCCGGGCGGGAGCGCGAACGCGACGAGGAGGCGGCGGTCGCCAAGCGGCACCTCGACCGCGTGGACGCGGTCGGGCGCCGCGCGCAGCCGGACGGCGCGCGCGAGCCGCTCGAGCGCGGCCTCCTCCTTCGCCGCGACGGGGCGCAGCCGCGCGCCTGCGCTCGCGAACGGCCAGCGCAGCTCCACCCGGTGGGGCCCCGCGCCCGCGAGCCGGTCCACGGTCACGACGCCCGCCTCCGCGACGAGGACCTCCCGCCGGTGGATGACGCCCGCGCGCGCGAACCCGCGGTGCTCGCCGAGGAGCCGGTCCGCCGTGCCCCCGGGCTCGAACGCGAGGAGCCGCGCGGCGGTGACGTCCGGGAGCGCCTCGGGCCGCTCGCGCAGGAGCGGCGCTTGCTCGAGGCCGTCGACGACGACCGTCGCGTGCGCGCGGGTCGAGCGGAACGCGTCGCGCAGCTCGGGCCCCGCGCCGGTCGCCGGTGTCCCGCCGTCGCAGACCGCGAGCTCGCCGTGGGCGCGGAGCTCGAGCGAGAGCTTGTCGTTGTGCGAGTGGCCGCCGACGCCATGCTGGCCGTTCGGGCCGCATGAGACGAACACCTCGAACGGACCGCGGCGCAGGACGTGGACGCCCGCGGCGGCGAAGCTCGCGCTGCGCGGGCTGCGCCCGGGGCGCGCGGCCGCGAGCGCCGCGAGCGGGCGGGGCCCGAGGAGCCAGGCGACGTCGGCGGCGTCGCCCGGTCCGGGCGCGGCGAGCAGCGAAGGATCGCGCAGGAGGGCGGCGCCGAGCGGCATCAGATTTGCCGCGTCGGTGGGCGCCCGGTCGCGGAGCGCGAGGACGCGCGGCGCATCCGCCTCGCCGATTTGCGGGACGTCGCCGCCCGCGGAGAGGAGCGCGCGCGTCGCGCCGAGGAGCGCAGCGAGCCGCCGCGCGAAGACGCGCCCGACGGGGCGGCGCGCGCCGTGGGCGAGGATGGCACCCGCCGCGAACACCTCCGCGGCGAGCCGCTGGTAGGGCAGCGCCCCGTCGCGCGACGTGCCGTCGTCGTGCACCTGCTCGCGGAGCGCCGCCGTGAGCCCGGCGCGGGCGAGCGCGCGCCAGCGCGCCGACTCGGGCCACTCGGGGAGCCCCTCCGCGCAGGCGAGGAGACCGAGCCAGTCCGCGGCGAGGCGCGAGTCGGGAACCGCGGCGTCGTCCTCCAGGTTCGCGAGGACGAACCGCCCGGTCGCGACGAGGAGGCGGGCCGCGTCCACCGCGAGGTCGGGCCCGGGCGGGACGCCGGCTGCGGAGAGGAGCCACAGCGATAGGACGAGGTTCCAGGCGCGGAGCCCCGCCTCCATCGGGCTCGTCCACTGCACACCGTGTCCCACCGGGTTCTCGGCGACGAAGTCCGACACCGACGCCCCGACCGCGGCGGCGAGGTCCCGCCGGCGGCGCGGGTCGAGGACCGCGCCCTGCGCGATCGCCACCCACTGCTCGCCGCGGCCGACCGCCCACGCGAGCCGAGTGTCGAGCCCCGGCGCGGGCGGAAGCGCGCGCGAGGGCGCCCACGCCGCGAACCGGCCGCCGTTCACCGGGTCGAGCTGCCAGTCGGTCCCGCGCCCAACGGGGCGCGCCACCGCGACGACCCGGCCGAAGACCGCGATCCGCCCGCCCGCGGCGTCCTCCGCGCGCGCCGTGGCGCGCTCCGCCTCGCCGGGGAGGTGCAGGTCGAGCGCGGCACGCAGCGACGCCGGGGTCCACGGCGCCCGGCACGGGCGCGGGCGCGCGAGCAGCCGCGCGAGCGTCGCGGCCGTGTCGCAGCCCAGGATCGAGAGCAGCCGATCGCGCTGTGGCGCGATCGGGGGCGCAACCCGGTTGCGCGCCGCGCGCGCGACGCGCCTCGCCGCGACCTCGAGGAGCCGCGCCGGCGCGATCCGCGTCGCGAGGAAGCCGTAGTACCCGATCGTCCCCACGACACGCTCCCGAGGGCCGCCGCCCACCTGTGCGCGAGTAGCAAAGGAGTGGCCACGGGACGAGGCCGCACGCGACGCGCGATCCGGGGCGCGAGGTGAACGCGGCGAGGTCCGGATGTGCACCCGCAGTTCGCCAGATGTGAAAGCGTCTTCCCACCGCCCCGAGGGAACGCCACGCGGCGCGGGTGGCAGACGCCTTGCTTCACCTCCCTGCGAAGGGTCCGGCAGGATCCGGGCTCCGTCGTCCTGGTCGTTTTCGGGGGGGAGGCGGGCGTGAGAGCGGCGGCGGTGGGGCTCCTCATCGAGGAGCAGCGCAGCGACGTGGCGGCCGCCTGGAAGCGAGCCGTGGACGACGAGCTCGGCGGCGAGCCGGCGCTCGCGTTCGCGGTCGGTCCGCTGCTGCGCGAGATGGGGCTCGCGCTGCGGGACGACGGCCCGCGCACCGCGGCGGACTTTCCGACCCGCGAGGGCGCGCTCCGCTCCGCGGTGCTCGTCCGCTCCGGAGCCGGCCCCGCGCGGGTCGCGCGCGAGTTCAAGCTCCTCCATCGAGCGCTCTGGGACACCCTACGGGCCGCGGGACGGATCGTCGGCGTGGACGAGCGCAGGGCAGCGGACGAGTGGCTCGACGAGGCGCTCGCCGCCGCGCTCGACCGCCTCGAGCGCGTCCGGATGAGGATCGACCTGCTCGAGCGGGGCCCGGCGGTCGTCCCGCCACCCGCGCACGCGGGCCTCACGCAGCGCCCGCCGCCGCTCCCGGCGGCTCGCGCAGCGGCGCAGCAGCGGCCTCCTCCGCTCCCGTCTCCCGCAGATCTCTCGCAAGGCGAGTAGCTCCGGATCACCCGCGGGAGCGCGGATCCGAGCGCGATGTGCGCGCCGTGACGGCGTGCCCGCGCTCGTGACGCCCCCGATGGCCACGGGCAGAGGACCGCCTGTGGTGACGCCGATCCACCGAGCGCGCGCCCGATCTGGCGCCGAGCTGCCGGCGCACCGCAGATCTTCCACGCCCGCCTGATCGAAAACGAGCAGGCGAGCCAGGTGTAGGCGCACGCTCACTGTAGAGCCATTCGTGGGTGGGCGTGCGCGCATGCGCGCTATACGCCCCCTCCCCCGTACCCTCCCTGGAAATGCGGTCGGTAGGTCTCTCGTTCAGGTGGCGGAACCCCGAACGAAGGAGCCTACCCGTGACTACCCGCTCAGCTCTCCTCGCCGCCGTCCTCTCGCTCGTTCCCTTTCTCGCCGCCTGCGGAGGCGGCGGCGCCGTCGCCGACGCGGGCTCCGGCGACTCCGGTGGCTCCGGTGGCTCGGGCTCGGGCTCGGGCGGCTCGGGCGGAGGTGCCAGCTTCCGCGGCGACGGCTCGGCGATGCCGTCGTGGGGCGGCTGGGCCTGGGGCGGCACTCCGGCAGACGAGATCGCGCGCGCCGGCTTTGAATGGTTCGAGACCGGCTACCCCGGCGACACGCACACGAACGACGTCCTCACCGCCGCGCGGGTCCGCCCGTTCGCGTACGTGAACTTGGGGGAGCTCCACGACGACCTGCGAGGCGCCGCGGCGTACGACGGGCCGATCCTGCGCACCAATGGTGACTGGGGGACGTTCCTCGTCGACGTGACGAATCAGTCCTGGCAGGACTGGCTCGTCCGCCGGGCCGACGAGGCGTACCGGACCGGCTCGAGGGGCATCAAGTGGGAC
>WNGA01000847.1_pt1 | contig 54051 bp, 47 predicted proteins | sample 5400061 | NCBI WGS metagenome assembly WNGA01 (sample SAMN13153366, study PRJNA577476) | soil metagenome | isolation source: 100 cm soil or saprolite under grassland replicate 2 | place: USA:California | collected 2016-06-15
GTCGGGGTCGCGGCCGGAATCGGCGCCGCGGCCGCCGTCACGACCGGGGTCGCACCCCGTGCCGGTGACGGCGGAGGCTCGGCAGCGGTCGGCGCCGCGGACGCGGCACGCGCGGACGGCGGCGGCTCCGTGTATGCGCCCGCCGCCGCCGAGACCGCGAGGAACGCCGCCAGCCATGCACCCGCCATGTAGCCTCCGACGCCGGGGAGGAGGGCCCGGACGCCCGCACGGTGGGGAGACGCTCGCCGGTGGGCCAGCGCCCACGGCGTGGCGACGAAGGGGCATGGGGCGGGCGATGGGGCGCTCACTCGCTACGCGAGGCGGCTACTCTCCGGCGGGTCGCTTCGGGCCGAACGCCGCGTCCAGGTCCAGGTCGAGTCCCAGGACCAGGATCGGGTCTAGGTCCAGGTCGAGTCCCAGGACCAGGATCGGGTCTAGGTCCAGGTCCTGGTCCAGGTCCAGGTCCAAGTCGACGTCCAGGTCGACGACCAGGACCCGGGACCAGGTTACCGGCGGACGGGCTTATCTCGGCGCGTACACCCGGTAGTCGATCTCCGGGAACACGGTGGCCTTCTGCTCGACGTGGGCGAGCCAGCCCTCGTCGACGCGCCCCGCGCGGATCTGATCGTGGAGGCGCGTGAACCGGAGCACGTGCTCCTTCGTGCGCCGGATCGCATAGTCCACCATCGTCCCGGTCTTCATGATGAAGGCCCAATCGGAGGACTGCGCGAGGAGCAGCTCTCGCGCGGCCTGGTCGAGCGCGCGCCGCTCGAGCGGGGTCGGCTCGCGGTAGTCGCGCGCGAGCGCGATCATCCGCTCCGCCGCCTTGTGGAGGTGGCGGTAGATCCAGTCGTTCGAGCCGTCGAGCCAGACGCCCGCGTAGCCGCCCGCGCCCCACGAGCTGAGCGGCGGCGTCGCGAGCTGCTGCTCGGGGTTCTCCTTCAGGTAGTCGCCCGGTGTCGCGAGCCGGAAGACACGCTGGTCGAAGGCGACCTTGCGGACGAGGAAGTCAATGAACATCGGCCCCTCGTACCACCAGTGACCATAGAGCTCGGCGTCGTACGGCGAGATCACGATCGGCCGCACGCCGCCCATCCGCGAGGCGAGGTGCTCGATCTGGCGCTCGCGGTTGAACATGAAGTTCCCCGCGTGGCTCGCCGCCCGCTCGCGCGCGCGGCCCGGATCGTAGGGCTCCTTGTGCGCGGTCTTGCCGGTGATGCGGAAGTATTTGATGCCGACGTTCTTCCGCTGCCCGGTCGGCTGGATGTACGGCTTCACGTAGTCGTAGTCGAGGTCCCAGCCGACGTCCCGGTAGAACTCGCGGTAGTCGGGATCGCCCGGGTAGCCGGACTCGGCGCTCCAGACCTGCATCGACGACTCGGGGTCGCGGGCGAACGCGGCCGGGCCGGTCCCGGTGTAGATGGGCGCGTACACGCCGTAGCGCGGCCGGGGCGTCGCGTCGGTGATGCCGTGCGTGTCGACGAAGAAGTAGCGGATGTTCTGCTCGGCGAGGAAGGAGTCGAGGCCCGGGTAGTAGCCGCACTCGGGCAGCCAGATGCCGACGGGGTCCTTTCCGAAGTGGCGGCGGTGGCTCGTCGCGGCGACCGCGATCTGCGCGCGGACCGCCTCGGGGTACTGCTGCATGAGCGGCAGGAACCCATGCGTCGCGCCGCAGGTCACGATCTCGAGCCGCCCCGCGTCCTCCAGGCGCCGGAACGCCGCGACGAGGTCGCGCCGGTAGCGGTCGTTGAACAGCTGCCGGAGGTCCCTGAACTCGTGCTGGTAGTGGAGCGCGAGGCCGTGGAACGTGCCGTCGTGACGCGTCCGGTGGACCTCCTTGTCGGCGAGCTCGCACAGCGCGTCGAGCCGGCGCGCGTACCGCGCCATGAGCAGCTCGTCTCGCAGCATCGCGACGAGCGGCGGCGTCATCGTCATGGAGATCCGGAACGGGATCCCCTCGTCGGTGAGCTGGTCGAAGATCTTGAGGAGCGGGAGGTACGTCTCGCTGATCGCCTCGTAGAGCCAGTCCTCTTCGAGGAAGTCCTGGTACTCAGGGTGCCGGACGAACGGCAGGTGCGCGTGGAGGTGGAGCGAGACGTAGCCAAGGACGTCGTGGCTCATCTACCGCTCCCCTCCGCCGAAGGGCGACGACGGCGAGGACGGACGCCCGCCCATCCCACCGGCGCTCCCGCCCCAGGTCCCTCCGGAGAAGCGCGACCAGTCGGAGAGCCGCGCGAGCAGCGCGCGCGCCTCCTCCGAGAACGCGGAGCCCGGGTGGCCCGGGCCGAGCAGCCTCCCGAGCGGGAGATCCCAAGGGATCCGGATGAACCGGTCGTCCACGGTCGGTGACGGGCCGACCGGCGGCAGCGCGACCTCGTTCGAGGAGGAGGCGAGCAGCTTCTCGCGGCCGGCGCGGTCCACGACGTGGATCTCCGCGCGGTAGACGCGTCCGGGCTCGAGGTCGTGCACGTAGAAGCCGTGCGCCTCGAGCGCGAACTCGGTGACGCGCAAGCGGTCCCAGCCGGCGCCGGCGCGCACGAAGACCCAGAGCTGCGTGCGCGGGTGATCGAGCCCCTCGAACGCGCGCGCGAGCGTCTGCTGCGCGTGATCCCAGTAGAGGAACACCGTCCGGGGGTCGCGGGGCAGCGCGACGAACGCGTCGTCGCCGTAGCCCCACGGCAGCTCGCCGAGCTGCTCGTCGTAGACCGGCGCGCCCTCCAGCTCCCCGGCGTCCGCCCAGGAGTCGCCGGCGGTCTCGGTCATCTGGTGCGGGGCCTCGCGGACGGCGTCCTCGCCGCGCACGCGCGCGACGAAGTAACCCTCGGGATCCGGCCCCTCCAACGGCGCGCGCCGCGCCTTCGAAGCCTTGCGCGCGGCCGCGACTCCAGCCGCCGCGCCGGCCGCCGCGCCCGCGACCGCTGCGAGCGCCGAAGCGGCCTTGCCGGGCTTACGCGCCCGGGTACCCTTCACCGCCGCCTTGGCGCCCTCGGCGGCGCCCACGGCAGCCGCCTTGCCTGCGCGGGCCATCGCCTTCGCGCCGTTTCGGGCCGCCTCCCCCGCCTTCTGGACCGCGCCCTTCGTCGTCGCGCGGGGCGCCGGTTTCGTGCCCTTCGCGGGCGGCGCCTCGCTCCGGCCGCCCGCTCCGCGGGCACGCGCGCCCGACACCCGGGCAGGGGCCGGCGCCGCCTTGCCTGGCGCCCCCTCCAGCGCCGCGATGAGCTCGCTCTTCGACTTCTTCGAGTGCCCCGGCCCGAGCAGCTTGCGCGCAAGCTCCCGGAGGTTCTCGACGGTCATCTTCTTGAAATCAGGCATGGCTCTGGGATCTAAGAACAGCGATGGCGCTCGAGCGTCAAGGGATTTGAGGGGTGAGCACGACTCACGCTCGCCACGCCGCGGACGGCGTGCAGGAACCGCGCTCGCACGCCCCGTAGGCGGGCGCTGCCCTCGGACGAGCGCGCGGACGGGCGCGCCGTCCGCTCCCTGAATCGCGAGCGACCCCGGTGCGTCGATCGGGCTGTAGAATCGCCCCGCGATGCCCGCGCTCCTGCCCGTCATCCTCGCGCTCTCGCTCGCCGCAGGCGAGGGATCGCCCCCGCCGGCCGGCGCGGCCGGGCGCTCCCCCGTGTCACCGGTGCAGGTCGCGCCAGTCCCCCCGGGGGCGATCCCCGCCCCGCCGCCGCGGGCGACCCCCGGCGCGGCGCCGCTCACGACGACCCCGTCGCCGCAGTCGCGGCGCTACCAGATCGAGCGGATCCGGATCGTCGGGCTCGCGCGGGCGCGCGAGTCCGAGGTGCGGCGCCACCTCCTCTTCGCCGAGGGCGAGCTGCTCGACGAGGAGCAGGTCCTGCTCTCGCGGCTGCGCCTCCTTCAGCTCGGCTGGTTCTCTCGGGTCGAGACGCGGGTCGAGCGCGGCTCCGAGCGCGGGCTCGTCGTCCTCGTCGTGGACGTCTCCGAGCGGAACACGCTCATCGTCACCGACTTCGTCCTCGGCTCGACCGACCCCGAGCCGCTCTATGGCGCGCTCGGCCTCTCCCAGCAGAACTTCCTCGGCCGCGGCTTCGGCCTCTCCGGAGCGTTCGCCTACGGCGGGTCGCCGACCGGGCGCCCGCAGGACCCGGACCGGTTCGCGGTGCGCGGCTCGTTCTTCGCCCCGAGCCTCGAGGTGCCCGGGATCCGGCGCGGGCTCGTCCTCGGCGCGTCCTTCCTCGTCTTGCACGGCGAGGAGTTCGCGTGTGCCGACGCGGAGTGCACGCTCTATCGGAGCGACTTCGGCTCGGCGCCGCGGGTGCGCTACCGGCGCCTCATGGGCGAGGGGACCGTCGGGATCCGGCCCGGACCGTTCGAGCGGCTCCTCGCGAGCTACCGGTACGAGGCGGTGCAGGCGAACGAGATCGGCGCCGCCGCGTCCGTCGGCGGCATGGAGCCCGCGATCCTCGCCGGGCGCTCGCGCGTCTCCGCGCTCACCGGCACCTACGAGCTGGACACGCGCGACGACTTCTTCTTTCCCCGCGAGGGGATGCGCGGGCTCTTCCAGGTCACCTTCGGCTCCCGCCTGCTCGGCGGCGACTACGAGTACAGCCGCTACCTGCTCCAGCTCGAGACGGCGTACAGCCTCTTCGGCCGGCCGCTCCGCCTGCAGGCGGCGGTCGGCGCGGCCCAGGGGAGCGCGCCGTTCTTCGATCGCTTCTACGCGGCGGACTTCTCGTACTTCGCGATCGGCCCCGCGCTCGGGAGGGCGCTCGAGCTCAACTTCTCGACCGACTCGCGCTACGACGCCTTCCTCGCGATGGGGGGCGTCGAGTACGGCATCCCGCTCTGGACGAGCCGCGCCTTCTTCCGCCGCGGCTACCTCGCGCTCGGCGTCCGCGTCGTCCACTCGACCGCCACCCTCGGCGGCGCCCGCACCCGCGTCTCGCGCTCGCCCGTCTCCGGCGACGTCGCGCTCCGGTTCGACACGCCAGTAGGCGTGTTCAACCTCTCGGCGGGCTACCTGCTCGACAACGTCCTGTGATCCGCGCGCGCGCCACGCTCCTCGCCGCGCTCGCGGTGCTCGCCCTCCTGGCGGCCGGTCGCGCCACCGCCGCGACGACCGGTCCGCTGGCGGTGCGGCTCGAGGTGAGGCAGGGCCGCCTCCTTGCGAGCGTGGACCTCGGCGGTGCGTTCGCCCCTGCCGTAGAGCGCGAGCTCGGCAACGGCCTCACGAACGTCGTTGCGATCTACGTCTCCGTGCTGCCGGCAGGCGGCGGCGGGCCGGTGCTCGTCTACGGGCGCGTCATCGAGATCCTCTTCGACGTCTGGGAGGAGGCCTACCTCGTCACGGTGAAGGACCCGCGCGCGCCGCAGGGGACCCGGCACGTCCTGCGCGAGTTCCGCGCGCTGCACGCGCTGCTCGCGGACGAGCGGGACCTCGATCTCGGGCCGGCCTCGCTCCTGCCGGCTGGGCCGTTCGTCGTCGAGGCGCGCGTCGAGGTGAACCCGGTGTCGAAGGAGCAGCTCCACCGCACCCGCGAGTTCATCGCGAACCCGGCCGCCGGGTCGCGCCCGGGCGGGGGCTCGCGCTCGGTGCTCGGCGCGATGGCGAGCTTTCTCCTGCGCGAGCCGGATCCCGGCTCGGACGTCCACCTGCTCCGCTCGCGCCCGCTCGGGCTCGGCGAGGTGGGAGCCCGGTGAGCGCCGCTGCCCCCGGTCCGCTGCGGCGGATCCTCGCGCGCCTCAGCGTCTCGCGCTTCGAGCTCACGATCGCGCTCGCGCTGGTCCTCGCCGCGACCGCACCCCTCGCCTTCGCGGTCTACCAGGCCGGGCGCCTCACCGAGCACGCGCTGGCGTTCGGGCTCGACCCGCGCGTCGTCGACCGGCTCGAGTCGATCCCAGGGCTGTACCTCGAGATCTTCCGGTCGCGGAAGCAGCTCTACGCGGAGCAGGCGCGGGAGATCGCGCGCGGGCTCCCCTCCGACCGCTCGCGCGCGACGCGCTACCTTGCCGCGGCGGTCCAGCGGACGCCGCGACTCGAGCGGGCCACGTGGCTCTCGCCGGACGGCGCGACGATCGCCGAGGCGGAGAGCGCGGTGGCGGCGCCCGACGGCGAGTGGCGCGACGCGCCGGCGCGGGTCGCGCTCCCGGACGGCGGCCAGCTCGAGTGCACCTTCGCCATCGAGGCGCGGTTCTTCGCGGAGCTCGACGAGGCCCGCGCGATCGCCGAGCGCTCGCGGGACTTCGAGAAGCTCGGGGGCGAGATCCGGCGGACGCTGCTCCGCTCGTTCGGCGCGCTCGTCGTCCTCGCGGCGCTCGTCGCCGCGGCGCTCGGCATCCTCATCGCGCGGCGGACGACGAGCCGGGTGTCGGACCTCGTGCTCGCCACGCGCCGGCTCGCGGCGGGTGATCTCTCCGTGCAGGTGAACCCCGGCCGCTCCTCGGACGAGGTGGCCGGCCTCGCGCGCGCCTTCAACGCGATGGTGCGCGAGGTGCGGGAGGCGCGCGACCGGATCGTCTATCTCGAGAAGATCTCCGGCTGGCAGGACGTCGCGCGCCGGCTCGCGCACGAGATCAAGAACCCGCTCACCCCGATGAAGCTCGCGTTCCAGCAGCTCGAGGCGCGCTGGAAGAAGTCGCCCGCGCGCGAAGCCGACCCGGAGCTCGGGAAGGTGGTGAAGGACGCGGGCGAGATCGTTCGCGACGAGATCGGGACGCTGCAGCGGCTCGTCGAGGAGTTCTCGGCGTTCGCGAAGCTTCCGGAGGTGCGGGCGGAGGCGGCGGATCTCGGCGCATTCGTGGACGACTTCGTGAGGACGAGCCCCCAGGTGGCCGAGCGCGCCAACGTCGAGGTCGTGAGGGCGGCGGGGGCCGCCCCGGTCGCGCTCGACCGGGCGCTCATGCGGCGCGTGCTCGCGAACCTCTGCGCGAACGCGATCGAGGCGGCCCTCCCCGGCCGCGCGCGGATCCACCTCGGCGTCGCGCGGACGCGCGACCGCGCGGTCCTGACCGTGTCGGACGAGGGCCCCGGGATCGACCGCGCCGTGAAGGACCGGATCTTCGATCCCTACTTCACCACCAAGGGGACCGGCACCGGCCTCGGCCTCGCGATCGTGAAGAAGATCGTGCTGCAGCACGGCGGCGAGATCCAGGTCGGCGAACGTCCCGGCGGCGGCGCGTCGTTCCTCGTGGTGCTGCCCTTGCGCGGGGCGTGAGTCGCTGCGGCGCTCGCCGCGGCGGGGCTCGCGCGCTAGCATCCCGGCATGCACACCCATCTCGCAGGCAAGATCGCGCTCATCACGGGCGCCACCTCCGGGTTCGGCGAGGCGTGCGCCGAGGCCCTCGCGCGCGCAGGCGCCCGCGTCATCGCCGCGGGCCGCCGCAAGGAGCGGCTCGGCGCGCTCGTCGCCCGGCTCGGCAAGGACAAGGTCCACCCGCTCGTCCTCGACGTGCGCGACCGCGGCGCGGTGGAGCGCGCCATGAACGATCTGCCCCCGGCGCTCGCCGCCATCGACGTGCTCGTGAACAACGCGGGGCTCGCGCTCGGGCTCGAGCCTGCACAGCGCGCGTCGCTCGACGAGTGGGACACCATGATCGACACGAACTGCCGCGGGCTCGTCACGATGACGCGCGCGGTGCTCCCGGGCATGGTCGAGCGCAACCGCGGCCACGTGGTGAACGTCGGCTCGGTCGCCGGCGCGTACCCCTACCCGGGCGGCAACGTGTACGGCGCGACGAAGGCCTTCGTGCACCAGTTCACGTTGAACCTGCGCTCCGACCTGCTCGGCACGGCGGTGCGCGCGAGCTGCGTCGAGCCGGGCATGGCCGAGACGGAGTTCTCGCTCGTCCGGCTCGGCGACAGCGCGCGGGCCGCCAAGGTGTACGAGGGCGTGAAGCCGCTCACCGCAGCGGACATCGCCGAGACGATCCTGTGGATCGTCTCGCTCCCGCCGCACGTCAACGTGAACGCGATCGAGCTGATGCCCGTGCAGCAGGCGTTCTCGCCGTTCGCCATTCACCGGGACAAGGCCTAGCCCGGCGAGCGCGCGCCCCTGCCTAGAGGTCGCCCATCGCGATCTCGGGCCAGCCGACCTCGTCCGCGAGCGGCTGCAGCTCGCGGCGGAGCTTCTCGAGCGCGCGGATCTCGAGCTGCCGTGCGCGCTCGCGCGAGAAGCCGAAGTGCTGGCCGAGGTCGCGCAGGGTCTCCTTCCCGTCGCCCATGATGCGCGCCTCGACGATGTGCCGTTCGCGCGGGTCGAGCCGCGCCATGGCCTCGGCGACGCGGCGCGCGACGAGCGCGTCCTCCTCCGCCTGCGCGAGCTCCTCGTCCTGCGGCTCGCCGTCCGACGCGGTGAACTCGAGGTGAGTGGAGGTGCCGTCGGCGACCGGGGCGTCGAGCGACAGGTCCCGCCCCTCCATCCGCTGCTGCATCTCGATGACGTCCGAGGGGCGGACGCGGAGCTTCTTCGCGACGAGGTTCACGTCGATCCCCTCCTTGTCGAGGCCGGCGCCCGGCGTGAGCCGCTCGATCTCGTGGCGGGTGCGGGCAAGCGAGAAGAACAGCTTCCGCTGCGCCTGCGTGGTCCCGATCTTCACGAGCGACCAGGACTTGAGGATGTGGTTCTGGATGTACGCGCGGATCCACCAGACCGCGTAGGAGATGAGCCGGATCTCCTTGCCCGGGTCGAACTTCTGCACCGCCTTCATGAGGCCGATGTTCCCCTCCTGGATGAGGTCGGCCATTCGAAGCCCGTACGAGCGGTACTCGAACGCCACCTTCACGACGAAGCGGAGGTTCGCCTCGACGAGCCGGTGACCCGAGCGCTTGTTTCCCTGATCCCTGAACTCTCGCGCGAGACGCCGCTCCTCCTCCACGGTGAGGAGCGCGACGCGGTTGATCTCCCTGAGGTACTGATCGAGGGTGCTGCTCGCGCCGGTCGTGCGATTCATCGTTCCTCCGGGTTGGAGTGAAACCTGCGACCCGCCTCCGGCCCAGCAATGGGCGTGCCGCGCGTGGACCCCCCGTCGTCGGGGCCGAAAATGCGAGATTTCGGGGTTCTGGCGCCGACTCACCTGTAACTTCGTGGGCGCGTCTCCGGTAACTGCTACGGGGGCGCTCGCCGCTCCGGGCGGCGCAAGCGCGCGCGCACGGGCCCTCGACGCCCCGCCAGGGAGTGAACGCGCCGAAGAGCGCACGCTAGATCGCCGCCCGCACCCGCCCGGTCGAGGCGCGACGGCAATTCCTACCGAAGGAGATTGAGCATGGCTTCACGTTCCGTCATGCGGCTGGCCGCCGCCGCGCTCGTCGCGCTCCCGCTGGCAGCGGGGGCGCAGCAGCAGGGCAAGCCGGCGGTCGCCGCCGGGAAGACCGAGGTCACCTGGTACGGCCACTCCGCGTTCATCGTGAGGACGCCGGGCGGGACGGTGCTCGCGATCGACCCGTGGTTCGCGAACCCCAGGTCGCCGGACAAGGAGGCGGGCGCGAAGCTCGAGAAGGTCGACTACGTCCTCGTGACGCACGGTCACGCCGATCACGTCGGCGAGGTGATCGCGCTCGCGCAGCGGACCGGGGCGAAGCTCGTCGCCAGCGGGGACCTCGCCAGGGGGCTCGTGCGCGGCGGCTTCCCGGAGAAGCAGGCGACGGTCGAGACGACCGGAAACATCGGCGGAGCGATCGCCGCCGGCGACGCGACGGTGATCATGGTGCCCGCGGTCCACTCCTCCGACCTCAATGACGACAAGGGGCACCAGGGCGGCGGCAACCCCATGGGCTTCGTGATCCGGGTGAAGGGCGGGCCGACGCTGTACCACACGGGCGACACCGACGTGACGATGGACATGAAGCAGATCCCGGAGCGCTACGGACCGGTGGACGTGATGATGGCGTGCATCGGCGGCCACTTCACGATGGACCCGGCCGGCGCCGCGCTCGCGGCGAAGTACGTGAAGGCGAAGACGGTCGTGCCGATGCACTTCCAGACGATCCCGGCGATCCCGGGGACGCCGAAGGAGCTCGAGGCGGCGCTCGGGGGCGCCGCGAAGGTGCTCGTGCTCGAGCCGGGGAAGCCGATGACGTTCTGAGGAGCGGACCCCGCCCCCGATCTACCGCTTCAGGTCCTTCACCCGATCCGACAGGTCGCGGATCTCGCGGCGGAGCCCCTCGATCCCCTGGCGCGCGTCGTTCGAGGCGTCGCGCGCCTGGATCGCGGCCTTCTGCGCGCCATTTGCGGCGTCCTTCGCTTCCTGCGCAGCGTCCTTCGCGCCGTCGGCGTTCTTGCGCGCGGCGTTCGCTTCGTCGCGGGCGCGAGACGCCTCGTCTTTCGCGCGCTGCGCCTCCTCACGGGCGCGCTGCGCCTCCCCTCGCGCCGCCTGGGCGTCCGCGCGCGCGGCGACGACGTCGGCGCGGGCGGCGCGGACCTCCGCGAGCGCCTGCTGCGCGGCGAGCTTCGCCTGCTGCGCCTCGTACTGGATCGGGTCGGGCGGAGGCGGCGGCGGCAGCCCCTGCTGCGCACGTGCGAGCGCCGGCGTGAGGGCGACGGCGAGCGCGGCGGCGCGCGCTAGGGCGAACGGGCGGCGGGGGCGAGGCGTCATGGCGGGCGCTCCTCCGGACGGCGGTTCTCGCGAGTGTACGCGATCGCCGACGGCGAGCGCAGGCGGAGCCGGATGAGGCTCCGCGCGCGAAGCTGCGCGGAACGAGTGTCCCCCGGTCTCGTGGCCGGTAGGATGCGCGCCCCATGAGCTTCGACGACATCGCCGGCCGCTACGCCCGCGACTCGACCGCGCAGCGGAGCGCCGCGGAGCTGCTCCTCGCGCTCGCGGAGGTCGCGCCCTCGGACGACGTGCTGGATGTCGGCTGCGGCACCGGGGCGTTCCTCGCGCGGCTGCGCGCGGCGACCGGCGGTCGCGTCGTCGGGGTAGACCCCTCGCCGCGGATGATCGACGAGGCGCGGAAGGCCGCGCCCGCACGCGTGGAGCTCGCCCGGATGGCCGCGGAGGAGCTGCCGTACGACTCCGAGTTCGACCTCGTCGTGTCGAACTCCGCGCTCCAGTGGTTCGGGGACCCGGCGGGCGCGCTCGCGCGCTTCCGGCGCGCGCTCCGCCCCGGCGGTCGGACGGTCATCCAGGCGCCCGCGACGGCGCGCTACGCCCCCGAGTTCGTCGACGCGATGGAGGACGTCGCGCGCGACGCGGCGACGCGCGACGTCTTCGCGACGTGGCGGAGCCCCTGGCTCTGGCTCGAGACCGCGGAGGCGTACGCCGCCCTCCTCGCGGCGGCCGGCTTCGACGTGCGGCTCGCCCGCATCGACGAGCTGGCGTCGCGCGAGACGCCTGACGGCGCGCTGCGCATCTACGGCTCGGGCGCCGAGGCGGGTTACCTCGGCGCGGCCTGCTACCCGGCCCCGCTGCCTGCGGGGTACGCCGAGCGAGTCCGCGCGCTCGTGCGCGACCACCTCGCGCGGCGCGCCGGCGCGGATGGGAAGCTCGACGTGCGGTTCCGCCGGGTGTTCCTCGCCGCGGTGGCGAGGTAGACGGGTCGCACCTGGACGTGGACTTGGACCAGTCGAGGTCGAGGTCGAGGTCGAAGTCGAACTCCACGACCACGTCCACGTCCACGACCACGACCGCGTCCGCGTCCGCCCCGCTCACCGCCCGAGTCGCGCCCGGACCGCGGGCTCGGCCCCGTCCACCCTCTCGACGAGCGCCGCGACGTGCCTCGCGAACGGCGGCGCCTCGAGCAGGACATCCTCGCCGTGCGCATCGAGCTCCGCCCTCGCCTCGTCGAGCCCACTCGAGTCGTCCACCCACGTCACGCGCCAGCGACCCCGCGCGAGCCCGCGGAGCGCGATCCGCGCCCCCACGACGCTCGTGCCATAGCCCGCCGCGGGAGCGTGGAGCCAGACCGCTACCGCCCGCTCGCCGCTCAGCGCGAGGGCGCGTGCGCCGGCGAGCGACACCGGCGGATCGGGCGCGGGCGCGAGCGGGCCCTTCGCCTCGGCGCGGCGGAGGAACCCGGCGAGCGCGCGAAAGTGTCGCCCGCGCGCGGGCGTCATCGGCGCGTCCGAGTCGATCGTGAATGGAGGCGCCGAGTGCGCGAGCACGCCCGCGCCCGCGAAGGTCGCCGCCCAGATCCCCACGTGCGTGTGGTCGTGGAGCGGCGCCGGGTCTCCGCCCCAGCCGAACTCGCCGAGGAGCACGGGCTTGCCGTATCGGGCGGTGTCCCGGATCGTGGCGACGAGCGCGGCGGCGAGCGCGTGCACGTCGTAGACGTCCGGCCCGTAGCGGTGCCACTGGACGACGTCGCACGCCCCGCTCGCCCACCACCGGCGCTCGTCGCGCTCGACGTTCCAGTGGAGCCCGACCGGCCCGGCGGTCACCGGGTGGCCGTAGGGATCCTCCGCGCGCCAGGTGCGCGCGAGGTCCTCCGCCCATGGGATCCAGGCGGACTCGGGGATCGCGCCGTCCCACTCCGGCTCGTTCAGGAGGTCCACCGCGAGGAGCGCGGGCGACGCGCCCCACCGCGCGAGCACGTAGCGGAGCCGCCGGCGCGCGGCGTCGCGCGCGGTGGGATCGGTGAAGAAGTCGCGGTTGCTCCGGGCGGGCCCGCCACGTGCCGCGGCGTACGGGTTCTCCTCCCAGCCCTTCCACGCGTCGCCGGGCGTGAAGCCGATCGCGAAAACGGTGAGGATCACCTTCACGCCGTGGCGCTCCGCCGCCTCGAGCACCGCGTCGTAGCGCGCCGCGACCGCCTCGTCGAACCGTCCGAGCTCCGGCTCGAGGCAGCCGGGGCTCGGGGCCGTACCGGCGCGGCCGCACGCGGACACGACGAACACGCGCAACGTGTTCATCCCGTCGTTCGCCATCCGCCCGACGTACGCCTCGATGGAGAGCCCGTCGGACCAGGCGGCGTCGTACACGTTGAACCGGTTCTCGCCGAGCGGGCGGAACGTCCGCCCGCCGTCGGCGACGAGCGCGCCGCCCCGCACCCGGACCGCGCCGGGCGCGCCGAGATCCTCGGCGCGGACCTCGCCGCGCGCGACCTCGCGGTCCGCTGCCCCGTCGCGCGCGAGGATCCGCCAAACGTGCACGCCCGGCTCGAGCGGCCGGAAACGGAGCGCGACGGCGTCGCCCCTGGCGAACGCGGGGATCGAGGCTCGCGCGCCGGACGGCGCCGTGATCTCCCCGCGGAGCGCCGCCTCGCCCGTGCCCGGTGTCCCCGGGTGAACGCGCACCTCGTGCACGCGGTTCACGACCGCGGCAGGGGACGCGGGCGCGGTGCGGACCTCCGCCCGGCACGCCGCGAGCGCGAGCGACGCGGCGAGCGCGGCCGCCGCGGCGGCGTGCCTGTAGGACAGGGCCGTCACCTCAGGCCGCCATCGGGAGCAGGCCGCGCGTCTGCTTCTCGACGAGCGACGCGTAGTAGCCGCCGCGCCGGACGAGGTCGACGTGGCGACCCTCCTCGACGATCCGCCCCTGCTTCAGGACGACGATCCGGTCCGCGTCCACGACCGTCGAGAGCCGGTGCGCGATGACGAGCGACGTGCGGCCGCGCGTCACGCGATCGAGCGCCTGCTGCACGAGGTGCTCGGTCTCGGCGTCGAGCGCGGAGGTCGGCTCGTCGAGCACCAGGATCGCCGGGCGCTTGAGGAGCGTCCGCGCGATCGCGATGCGCTGCCGCTCACCGACGGAGAGGCGGCTGCCCCGCTCGCCGACGACGGTGTCGTAGCCGTCCGGCAGCCGCGTGACGAACTCGTGCGCGTTCGCCGCGTGCGCGGCGGCCTCGATCTCCGAACGGGAGGCATTCGGCCGGCCGTACGCGATGTTCGCGAGCACCGACTCGTTGAAGAGGAGCGAGTCCTGGAACACGACCCCGATCTGGCGGCGGAGCGACACCTGCTTCAGGCGCTTCACGTCGATGCCGTCCACGCAGACGACGCCGTCGGTCGGGTCGTAGAAGCGCTGCACGAGCGAGACGAGGGTGGACTTCCCCGAGCCGGACGGCCCGACGATGGCGACCCGCTCGCCCGCGCGGATGTGGAGGTCCACCCCGTCGAGCAGCGGCGGCGCGCCGGCGTCGTACGCGAAGCACACCCCGCGCCACTCGATCTCGCCGCGAAGCCCGTGGACCTCGCGCGCGTCCGGCGCGTCTCCGAGGTGATCCTGCGCGTCGAGGATCCCGTACACCTCCTCGACGGACACGCGCGCCGTCCGGAGCGTCTTGTAGACGCCGGACAGCCCGAGCACTGGCCCGAAGAGCCCTCCGACGTAGCCGAGGAAGGCGACGAGCGTCCCGATGGTCACCTCGCCGCGGACGACGAGCGCGCCACCGACGGCGAGCGCCGCGACGCGCGCGCCGATCTGGACGAGGTTCTGGGCGGCGCCGACCCCGGAGTCCACCCCCACGCCGCGAATGACGACCTCGTTCGCGGAGTTCACCTCGTCGAGGAAGCGCTTCTTCTCGGCGTCCTCCATCGCGAAGCTCTTCACCGTCACGATGCCGGAGAGGACCTCGTTGAAGCGGGAGTAGATGTGGACCCAGCGCTCGAGGAGCCGCCGCTCGCGCCGCGTCTGCATCGGCGCCGCGAACCGCGCGATGAGCGCCGGGACCGGCGCGAAGACGAGGACCACGACCGCGAGCCGCGGCTCGAGCCGGAACATGACGAGCACCGACAACGCGAGGTAGGCCGCGGCCGGGATCACGTTGAACGAGATCTCGGCGAGCGCGCCGACGAGCCCCTGGATCGAGCGGTCGAGCCGGGTCATCACCGCGCCGACGCCCTCGGCGCGGTGGAACGAGATCGGGAGCCGGTGGAGGCGCCCCACCGTCGCCTCGGTCAGCCGGAACTGGATGCCGATCCGCGTCCGCCAGGTGAGCCAGCTCGAGAGCGCCGCGAGCGCCTCGCGCGAGAGCCCCAGCACGACGAGCGCGAGGAGCCCCTTCGCCGCGGCGCCGCCGGCCCGCCCGCCGGCGAGGCCGTCGAAGAGGCTGCGCAGCGCGAGGGGCTCGGCCGTGTTCACCGCCGCGAGGGCGAGTGCGAGGCCGAGGATCGCGGCGATCGCGCCCTTCGCCGGGTGCAGGAACTCGACCGCGCGCAGGAGGCCCGCACGGCGGTCTGGAGGGTGGGTTCGGGTCACGCGCGGGGAAACGCCCCGCCCGGCGACCGCCATTCCCCGGCGACCCGCCCGACCGGCGGCGATCGCGAGGTGGCGAGCGGCGGCCGACGTGCGCCCGCTCGGCCGCCGGGGTCCCGCTCGAGGTACCCGGCGGCCTCACGCCGCGGTCGCGAGCGCGGCCGCGGGAGCGAGTGTCGTCAGCCGAGCTCCCGCAGGATCCCGAGGAGCTCGTCGACCCGGTGGCCGCAGGTGTGGCGCGCGCGGATCGTGGCCTGCCCCTCCTGCGCGAGCGAGCGCGCGAGCGCCGGCTCGTCGAGCACGGCCCGCAGGTGCCGGCGCATCTCGGCGCCATCGCGCGCGACGAGGTGGTCCCTGCCGCGCCGGAAGAGCCCGTCGGCATCGTCCCACGGGGCGCAGACGAGCGGCGTCCCGCAGGCGAGCGCCTCGAACGGCCGGATCGTCGGGATGCCCGGGAGCGCCTCGGCGTACGGACGCCGCGGCACGTGGACGGTCACGCGGTGGCTCGCGAGCGCGCGGGGCGCCTCGTGGTTCGGGAGCCACCCGCCGTAGCTCACCCCCGCCGCGGCGAGCGCGGCGCGCGCGTGCGGCGGGTACCGGACGCCGAACACCCGCGCCGAGAGGCCGAGGTCCCGCACCGGGCCGAGCAGGAACACGCGCAGCTCGTCCGTCCGCTCCTCGTCGCCCCAGTTTCCGACGAAGACGACGTCGGCGATCGGCGTCGCCGCGAGCGGCCTGAAGCGGCGCACGTCGGCGGCCTCGTGCCAGGTGAACGCGCGCCGCGCCCAGCGGCGCGCGAGGTAGAGGTCGCGGATGACGCGCCCGAACGCGAGCACGCCGTCGTAGCGCGACAGGTCGAAGCGCGCCATCTCGTCGGGCCGCGTCGCGGCGCGGTGGTGCGTGTCGTGGAAGAGGAGCCGGAGCCCGGGCCGGCGCGCGCGCTCCGCGCCGAGCCGCGCGACGAGCGCGGGCTCGTTCCACTCGTGCACGAGGGCGACGTCGGCGCCGTCGAGCGCCTCGGCGAGATCGAGCGCCGCGGGGTCGTAGACGCGCACCACCCCGGCGAGCTCCGGGTACGCGCAGCGCCACGTGTCGAGCGCCGCTTCGCCGTGATCGTGCGCGAGGTTCGCGGCGCTCCAGGCGCCCGCCGGCTCCCAGGCGACCACCTCGTGGCCGCGGTGGACGAGCTCCGAGGCGACGCCGCGCACGAAGTGCGCGTTGCCGTGGTTCCAGTCGGAGCGGATTGAGTGGACGAAGAGCACGACCTTCACGGCGATCCTCCGGCCGTCCCGCCAGTGAGCGTACGGTAGAGCGCGAGGTAGCCCTGCGCCATCCGCGCGGGAGTGAGGGCGAGGGCGCGGGCGCGGGCACGCTGGGCGAGCGTCGCGCGGCGGCGCCCGTCGCGCGCGAGGCCGGCGATCCGTTCGAGGACGGCGTCGTCGTCCCAGGGCGGCGCGAACTCCGCGGCGCCGTCCCAGAGCTCGCGGAGGCTCTCCACGTCACCGAGGACGAGCGCGCAGCCGGAGAGCGCCGCCTCGAGCACCGCGAGGCCGAAGGGCTCGTATCGCGCGGGGTGCGCGAAGATCGCGGCGCGCGAGAGCCAGCGCGCGAGCTCCTCCTCGGAGAGCCGGCCGAGGAACGTCGCGGCGCGGCCCGAGGCCGGCGTCCGGATCGGGCTCGCGGAGGTGGCCGGCCCCTGGGTGTCGCCCGCCACGTAGACCGGCCACGCCAGGCGCGGGGCGATCCGCGCGAGCGCCCCCGCGTTCTTCGCGTCGTCCCAGAGCCGGCCGGCCGCGAAGACCAGCTCCTCCTTCGGCCCGGGCCAGAACCGCGCCGCGTCGCGACCGTTCGGGATGACGTGCGGCGCCGGGATGGGCGCGTGGTGCCGCACGAGCGCGCGCGCCATCCACGTGCTCGGCGCGACCACGGCACCCGCGCCGCGCAGCCCCGCACGGACGACCGCGCGGTAGCGATCCCAGTCCGGCGGCGCGGGCAGGCCGCGGACCGCGTCGAACCACGAGGTGACGCAGGAGTGGCCGGCGACGAGCTTCGGCGCGCGGAACGGGAGCGCGCCGTGCCCGAGCTCGCAGGTGTGCACGACGTCGGGCCGGACGCGCGCCTCGAGGTCGAGGAGCCAGCGCCCCGCCTCGGCGACGTCGTCCCAGGGATCCGGCATCCACTCGAGCCGGTAGGGCCGCCCCTCGTGGACGACGCCCGTGAGGCCTTCCACCGCGCGCCGCCGGTCGGGCGTGAGCTCCGCCCCCTCGGTCGCGAGCACGACCCCGGCGCCCGCCGCGACGAGCGCGCGAGAGAGCTCGAGCGCGTGCGTGAAGACGCCTCCGACCGCGTCCGCGACGAGGAGGACCTTCACCGCGGCGCGGCGCGCGCTCACAGCTCGTAGATCCGGTCGAGCGTCGCCTGGACCTCGACGATCGAGGAGATCTCCGGATCGAAGCGCGCGCCGCGCGCGAGCGCCTCCGCCCACGCGACGGCGGCGCGGCCGCCCCACGCGTCCGGCGGGCCGGCGATCCGCTCGCGCCGCGTCCCCTGGAAGCGCTCGACGACGAAGTCGTAGAACGAGCCGCCCACGTTCCGGAGCGAGACGCCGCCGGCCGTCCCGTAGAAGGACGCCTCGATGACGCAGTCCTGTCCGGCGGAGAGGCACCACGAGCAGGCGAGCCGCACGGAGGTGCCGTCCGCGAGCTCGAGCTGCGCCGCCCCATAGTCTTCCACGCGTGAAGCGGACCGCCCGCGGATCGGCACGCCGCCGGCGCGCAGGGTCGCGGCGAGATCGTTCACCTCCGGGAACCCGAGGACCCACAGGGCCAGGTCCACGAGGTGGATTCCGAGATCCATGACGCAGCCGCCACCGGAGAGGCGCGCGTCCTGGAACCACGCCTTGTCCGGCCCGTACGCGTTGTGGAACACGAGATCGGCCGCGTACACGCGCCCGAGCGCGCCCTCCCGGACGAGCCGGCGCAGCTCCGGCACGCCCGCGACGTGGCGGTACGAGAGGTCCACCCCGAGCAGCCGGTCCGCGGCGCGCGCCGCGTCCACGACGCGCCGCGCCTCCGGCGCGGTCCGGGCGAGAGGCTTCTGGCAGAACACCGCGACGCCGCGCTCGAGCGCGCGGACCGCCTGGTGCGCGTGGAGCGCCGACGGTGTCGCGATGACGATCCCGTCGAGCCCGAGCTCGAGGAGCGCGTCGAGCGAGGGGACGACCGCGCAGCCGGGCGCGTCGGCCGCCGCGGCCGCCGCGGCCGCCGGGAGGGCGTCGGCGATCGCGGACACGTCGGCGGCGCCCGCCTCCACCATGGCGCGCATGCGGTGGCGGCCGATCCAGCCGACGCCGAGGAAGCCGAGCCGCGGCCGCACGCGCGCGGCGCTGGGGATCGCGATCACGGGATCACGAGCGCCTTCACGAAGCCTTCGGGGCGCTCCTCCATCGCCTGGAAAGCGGCGGCGAGCCGGTCGAGCGGGAAGGTGGCGTAGAGCGGCGCGGCGTCGAGCTTCCCCTCCGCTACGGCGCCCGCGGCGGCGAGCACCCCCTCGCGCTGCACGCGCGGGTCGCGCTCGTGGGCGTTCACGACGTCGATGCCGCGCCAGTTCCACAGGCCGAGGTTCACCGTGCGGGGGCCATCCTGGTGGTAGCCGGCGACGACGAGCCGGCCGCCCTCGCGCACGAGCTCGCTCGCGACGTCGAGCGCCGCCTGGTTCCCGACCGCCTCGACGACGACGTCGAAGAGCCGGTCGCCGGCGCTCCGACGCGCCGCCGCGACCGCCTCGCCGCGCTCCCCGAGGGACACGACCTCCGCCGCGCCCATCTCCCGCGCGCGGCGCAGGGAGGTCTCGCGGCGCGAGAGCGCGACGACGCGCGCGCCGGCGAGCGCGGCGAGCCGGAGCGCCAGCAGCCCGAGGAACCCTGCCCCGACCACCGCGACGACGTCGCCCGCGCGGATCGCTGCCCTGCGAAAGACGTTCACGGCGCACCCGAGCGCCTCGCCGGGGAACGGCCCCGCGATCGCGTCGGGGATCCGGACGGCGCGTTCCGCCGGAGCCACGTCGTACTCGGCGAAGGCCGCGCCGGAGAGGAGCGCCACCCGGTCGCCGGGCGCGAGCCCCGCGACACCGGGGCCGACCTCCGCCACCCGCCCCCACCCCTCGTGCCCGGGCGCTCCGGGCGGGAACGGGTAGCCGAACCACTCGCGCCCCTGCCACGGCACGAGGTTCGAGCCGCACACCCCGCACCCCTCGAGCCGGACGAGCACCTCGCCCCGCCCGGCCGACGGGCGCGGCACGTCCCTCAACTCGATCCACCGCGGCGCGGCGAGCACGGCGGCGCGCATCGTCGTCACGAGGTCACCTCGCTCACGGGCTCGGGCCGCGGTGCGCCCGGCTGCTGCTCGGCGAGCCACGCGTGGAGCCGCGTCACTCCCTCGCGGACGGACGTGCGCGCCGACCAGCCGGTGAGGCGCGAGAAGGCGGACGGGTCGGAAACGTACCAGCGCTGGTCCGCGACGCGCCAGTCGTCGAAGACCACGCGCGGGCGGACGCCGCGCAGCTCCGCGAGGAGATCGATGAGCTCGAGCAGGCTCGTCGTGTTCGCAGCGCCGCCGCCGAGGTTGAACGCGCGCCCGGCGACCTCCCGTCCGCGCTCGCGCGCGAGCAGGAACGCGTCCACGAGGTCGTCCACGAAGAGCACGTCGCGGACCTGCTTGCCGTCGCCGTACAGCGTGAGCGACCGCCCCTGGATCGCCTGGATGATGAAGTGGGCGACCCAGCCCTGGTCCTCGGTGCCGAACTGCCGCGGCCCGTAGATGCAGCTCATCCGGAAGACGGTCGCGGGGACGCGGTACGTGTGGGCCCAGTCGAGCACGTACTGCTCGGCGGCGCCCTTCGAGCAGCCGTAGGGCGAATGGAACGCGAGCCCGCGCGCCTCGGAGACGCCGCGGCGCAGCGCGGGGTCGATCGGCACGTATCGCGCGCCCACGTCGACGAGCGCCACGTCGTCGAGCGCGCCGTACACCTTGTTCGTCGAGGTGAAGAGGACGAAGGGCGGCGGGTCCTCGCGGCGCGCCGCCTCGAGGAGGTTCAGCGTGCCGCGGGCGTTCACCTCGAAGTCGAGCACGGGGTCGACGAGCGAGGTCGTGACCGCCACCTGCGCGGCGCAGTGGAAGATCGCTGAGGCGCCCTTCACCGCGCGCCCAACCGCGGCGGGATCGCGGACGTCGCCGAGGACTGGCTCGAGCAGCCCGCCGTGCGTCGCGGCGAGCCAGGCGAGGTTCCGCTCGACACCCGGCCGCGAGAGGTTGTCGAGGATCCGGACGCGGGTTCCGGACGAGAGGAGCCGGTGCGCGAGGTTCGCCCCGACGAAGCCCGCGCCGCCCGCGACGAGGACCACCTCGCCGGTCACAGCGAGAGCCCCCGCGCGGCCAGCTCCGCGCTCGCCTCGAGGACGCGGTCGTGCGCGACCCGCCCCTCGAGCCAGCCTCCGAGCTCCGCGATCCCTTCCTCGAAGGAGACCTGCGGCTCGTAGCCGAGGATCCGGCGCGCGCGCGAGATGTCGGCGAAGCAGTGGCGGATGTCGCCTACGCGGTAGCGCTGCGTCACCTCCGGCGCGACGTCCTCGCGCCCGAGCGCCTCGGCGAGCCGGCCCGCGACCTCGAGCACGCTGAAGCTCCGCCCGCTCCCCACGTTCAGCACCTGCCCAGCCGCACCGGGCACCTCGAGCGCGAGCCGGCAGGCGCTCGCGACGTCCTTCACCGACACGAAGTCGCGGCGCTGGCCTCCGTCCTCGTTCACGAGCGGCGGCCGCCCGTTCAGGTAGCGGGCCGCGAAGATCGCGAGCACCCCGGTGTACGGGTTCGAGAGCGCCTGGCGCGTCCCGTAGACGTTGAAGAAGCGGAGCGCGGTCGTCGCGATGCCGTAGGCCTCGCCGACGAGCAGGCTCATCCGCTCCTGGTCGAACTTGGAGAGCGCATAGATCGACGCGAGCGCGGGTGGCTTCGTCTCGGGGGTCGGCACCGGAGTGAGCGGCTCGCCGCGCGACCCGAGCGGTTCCCAGCGCCGCTGCACGAGCTGGTCGCGCGTCCGCTCGGCCGTGACGAGCCGCCCGGCGCCGTCGCGGTAGAGCCCCTCCCCGTACAGGCTCATCGAGGAGGCGACGACGAGCCGCTCGACCGGGGTCGCGATGAGCGCCTGGAGGAGGACCGCCGTCCCGAGGTCGTTCACCGACACGTAGCGGTCGACCTCGTACATGCTCTGCCCGACGCCGACGGCGGCGGCGAGGTGGACGACCGCGTCGACCCCGCGCAGCGCGCGCCGGACCGACTCCGCGTCGCGGCAGTCGCCGACGACGAGCTCGACGGCCGGGTCGAGATAGTCGGGGCGGCGCGCGCCGTCGCCGTGCACCTGCGGCGAGAGCAGGTCTAGCGCTCGCACCTCGTCCCCGCGGGCGAGGAGATGGTCGGCGAGATGGGATCCGATGAACCCCGCCCCGCCCGTGATGAGGATCCTGCGTCCGCCCATCGCGCCCTCCCCGGGGTCGTGCAACCAGCAGTGAATAGAAACCGCGGACGCCGGGCGCCCACCTACTCCCAAACGTGCGCCGCCGTGTGTGGCCGGGCCACCCCCGGCCCACTCCCGGTGCGTGGTGCGGCCGACGTGCCCTGTCTGCCTCCTGCGGGCAGGGGGACGAGGGCATACATTTCGCCCGTCGCCATGCCCGAGCGGCTGCAGATCGCGTTCTTCGCGTCGAGCCTCGTCTCGTCCTACTGGAACGGGGCGGCGACCTATTACCGCGGGCTCGCCCGCGCCCTCCACGGGCGGGGGCACGCCCTCACGTTCTACGAGCCGGACGCGTTCGACCGACAGGCACACCGCGATCTGCCGGACCCGGCCTGGGCGCGATCGGTCGTGTGGGATCCCGCGTCGCCCGGCGACCTCGACCGCTGCCTCGAGGAGGCGCGCGGCGCGGACCTCGTCGTGAAGGCGAGCGGCGTCGGCGTCCAGGACGCGCTGCTCGAGGCCCGCGTCCTCGAGCTGCGGCGGCCGGGGAATCGCATCGCCTTCTGGGACGTGGACGCGCCCGCGACGCTCGAGCGGCTCGTCCGCGACCCGGCTGACCCGTTCCGGGCGCTCGTACCGCGCTTCGACCTCGTCCTCACCTACGGCGGCGGCGATCCCGTCGTCCGCGCCTACCGGGCCCTCGGCGCCCGCGCCTGCGTGCCGATCTACAACGGGCTCGACCCGGACACGCACCATCCGGTCGCCCCGGATCCGCGCTTCGACGCCCACCTCGCCTTCCTCGGGAACCGGCTGCCCGACCGCGAGGCGCGCGTCGAGGAGTTCCTGCTGCGCACCGCGGCGATCCTGCCGGCCCGCCGCTTCCTGCTCGGGGGCGCGGGCTGGGACGACAAGACGCTTCCCGCGAACGTCCGCCGGCTCGGTCACGTCGGCACCGCTGATCACAACGCGTTCAACTGCACGCCGCTCGCGGTGCTGAACGTGTCGCGCGATTCGATGGCCCGGAACGGGTTCTCCCCCGCGACCCGCGTGTTCGAGGCGGCCGGCGCGGCCGCCTGCATCGTGACAGACGACTGGGACGGTCTCGACGCGTTCCTCGAGCCTGGCGCGGAGGTGCTCCCGGTCCGCGACGGCGTGGAGGTGGCGGAGGTGCTCGCCGGGCTCACGCCCGCGCGCGCGCGCCGCGTCGGCCTCGCCGCGCGCCGCCGCGTTCTCGCCGAGCACACCTACGCGCGGCGCGCCGAGGCGGTGGAGGCGGCGCTCGGGCTCCTCCCGATCCCCACGCCCGGCCCGCGGCTCGAGCCGGCCGGCGCCCCCGGAGGAGCCGCGTGACGGCCGAACGGCTCGACGTCGTCGTCCTCGGCCTCTCCATCACCTCCTCCTGGGGCAACGGGCACGCGACCACCTACCGCGCCCTCATGCGGGCGCTCCACGAGCGCGGCCACCGGGTGCTCTTCCTCGAGCGCGACGTGCCGTGGTACGCGGCGAACCGCGATCTGCCGGCGCCGCCCTACGGCCGGACCGCGCTGTACGGCAGCCTCGCCGAGCTGCGCGAGGCGCACGGCGCGGCGATCCGCGGCGCCGACCTCGTCCTCGTCGGCTCGTACGTCCCGGACGGCGCCGAGGTGCTGCGCCTCGTGCAGGACCTCGCGTGCGGAATGGTCGCCTTCTACGACATCGACACCCCCGTGACGCTCGAGCGGCTGCGGCGCGGCGAGTGCGAGTACCTCCGGACGGAGCTCGTCCCCCGGCTCGACCTCTACCTCTCCTTCACCGGCGGCCCGACGCTGCACCGGATCGAGCGCGAGCTCGGCGCGCCGTTCGCGCGCGCGCTCTACTGCAGCGCCGACCCGGAGGTGCACCGGCCGTCCTGCGCCGCGCCGCGCCTCGACCTCGGCTACGTCGGGACCTACAGCGCCGACCGCCAGCCCGCGCTCGAGCGGCTCCTCGTCGAGCCGGCGCGGCGGAGCCCGCGCCTGCGGTTCGCGGTGGCGGGTCCGCAGTACCCGGCGGAGCTCCGCTGGCCCGAGAACGTCGAGCGGCTCGAGCACCTCCCGCCCGGCGCCCACGCCGACTTCTACGCGGCGCAGCGGTTCACGCTCAACGTGACCCGGGCGGACATGGTCCGGGCGGGCTGGTCTCCATCCGTGCGGCTCTTCGAGGCCGCCGCCTGCGGCACCCCGATCCTGAGCGACCCCTGGCCCGGCCTCGAGACGTTCTTCGAGCCCGGGCGGGAGATCCTGATCGCACGCACGACCGAGGATGCCCTGCGCGTGCTCACGCGGATGGGCGACGACGAGCGGCGCGTCCTCGGCGCCCGAGCGCGGCGGCGGGTGCTCTCGGGGCACACGGCGGCGCACCGCGCGCGCGAGCTCGAGGGATTCCTGCTGGAGGCGAGGGAGCGGCGGGCGAGGCGGCGCGCCCCGAAGGAGAAGGCAAGGCCGGCGGCGTCCTGACGGCGCCGTGAGTCGCTCTGAGGGGGGCGCGGGCGGATGAAGATCGCGGTGATCGGCGCGGGATACGTGGGGCTCGTCACCGGGACGTGCCTCGCGGAGTCGGGGAACGAGGTCGCCTGCGTCGATGTCGACGAGGGGAAGATGGAGCTCCTGCAGGCCGGGCGGAGCCCCATCTACGAGCCCGGGCTCGAGGAGCTCATCCAGCGCAACGCGAAGGAGGGCCGCCTCCGGTTCACGACCGATCTCGCCGCGGCCGTCGGCCGCGCGCGCGTCGTCTTCATTGCGGTCGGCACGCCGGAGCGGGACGACGGCGACGCGGAGCTTCGCCACGTCCTCGAGGCGGCGGAGGAGATCGCGCGGGCGGTGCGCCACTACACCGTGGTCGCGACGAAGAGCACCGTGCCGGTCGGGACCGCCGACCGGCTGCAGGAGCTCGTGGACCGCCGCGCCCGCTTCGAGGTGGACGTCGTCTCGAACCCCGAGTTCCTCAAGGAGGGGGCGGCGCTCGAGGACTTCCAGCGGCCAGACCGCGTGGTGGTGGGCGCGCGCAGCGACCGGGCGCGGCGCGTCCTGAAGGAGCTCTATGCGCCGTTCGTCCGGACCGAGCGGCCGATCCTCTTCATGGATCCGCGCTCTGCGGAGCTCGTGAAGTACGCGTCGAACGCGATGCTCGCGACGCGCATCTCCTTCATGAACGACATCGCGCTCCTGTGCGAGCGGGTCGGCGCCGACTCCGAGCACGTGCGGCGCGGGATGGGCGCGGACTCCCGCATCGGCTACCCGTTCCTCTTCCCCGGCATCGGCTACGGCGGCTCCTGCTTCCCGAAGGACGTGAAGGCGCTCCTCGCCACCGGGCGGTGCCACGGGATCGATCTCGATCTCCTGCGCGCGGTCGAGAAGACGAACGACCGCCAGAAGCGGCGGCTCCTGCGGCTCGCGCTCACTCATTTCGGGCACCACCTCGCCGGGCGGACGTTCGCGGTGTGGGGGCTCGCGTTCAAGCCGAGGACGGACGACATGCGCGAGGCGCCCTCGATCGACGTCATCGAGGGGCTGCTCGGGAAGGGCGCGAAGGTCCAGGCGTATGATCCGGTCGCCACCGAGCGCGCCCGGCGCCATTTCGGGGATCGCCTGCTCCTCGCCCCGGGGCCGTACGAGGCCCTCGAGGGTGCCGAAGGGCTCTTCGTCGTCACGGAGTGGAGCGAGTTCCGCAACCCCGACTTCGAGCGGATGCGCGCGCTCATGAAGGAGCCGGTGGTGTTCGACGGTCGGAACGTCTTCGACCCCGAGGAGATGCGCGAGCTCGGCTTCACGTGGCACGGCATCGGCCGGCCGCCGAGGTGAATGATCCGCTCGCGCCGCTGCGCGAGCGGCGCGCTGCCGGGCCGCGTCTCCATCCGCATCTTTCAGCCCGCGGGGAGACACATGGACGGCGAGCTCATCTGGCCGGGACGCCCGTACCCGCTCGGCGCGCGCTTCGACGGCGAGGGGACGAACTTCGCGGTCTACGCCCGCCACGCGGAGCAGGTCGACCTCTGCCTCTTCGACGCGGCCGATCCGTCGCGCGAGGTGCGGCGAACGCCGCTGCGGGAGAAGACCGGACACGTCTTCCACGCCTACCTGCCCGGCATCCGCCCGGGCACGCTCTACGGCTTCAGGGCCCACGGCCCCTACGAGCCGGAGGCCGGCTTCCGCTTCAACCCCGCTAAGCTGCTCGTCGACCCGTACGCGCAGGCGATCTCGGGCGAGGTGGACTTCGACGGACCGGTGTTCGGGTACCCGCGCGGCGCCGCGGAGGAGGACCTCGCGCGGGACGACCGGGACAGCGCCGCGGCGATGCCGAAGGGGGTCGTCGTCGCAAACGAGTTCGACTGGAGCGGCGACCGCCGGCCCGAGACGCCGTGGCACCGCTCGGTGATCTACGAGCTGCACGTGAAGGGCTTCACTGCGCGTCACCCGGAGGTCCCGCCCGAGCTGCGCGGCACCTACCTCGGCCTCGCCTCGCCCGCCGCGGTGGACCACCTCGTGCGGCTCGGCGTCACGGCGGTCGAGCTCCTCCCGGTCCACGAGTTCGTGGACGACCCGTTCCTGCGCTCGCGTGGCCTCACGAATTACTGGGGCTACTCGACCCTCGGCTTCTTCGCGCCCGAGCAGCGCTACGCCCGCGGGAGCCGCGGCGAGCAGGTGACCGAGTTCCGGCAGATGGTGAAGGCGCTCCACGCCGCCGGCATCGAGGTGATCCTCGACGTCGTCTTCAACCACACCGCGGAGGGGAACCACCTCGGCCCGACCCTCTCGCTGAAGGGGCTCGACAACCCGAGCTACTACCGCCTCGTCGATGACGCACCCCGCTACTACTGGGACACGACCGGCTGCGGGAACTCCCTCGACACGACCGACCCGCAGGCGCTGAAGCTCGTCATGGACTCGCTCCGCTACTGGGTGGACGAGATGCACGTCGACGGCTTCCGCTTCGACCTCGCGGTGACCCTCGCGCGCGACTCCGGCACCTTCGACGTCCGCTCGCGCTTTCTCACCGCCGTCCACCAGGACCCGCTGCTCGACCGGATGAAGCTCATCGCCGAGCCGTGGGACCTCGGCCCCGACGGCTACCAGATCGGCGGCTTCCCCGTCCGCTGGTCGGAGTGGAACGGCAAGTACCGCGACGTCGTCCGCCGCTTCTGGAAGGGGGACGCGGAGCTCGCGGGGGAGATGGGCTATCGGCTCACCGGCTCCCCGGACCTGTACGAGGCGGCGGGGCGGAAGATCTACGCGTCGGTGAACTTCGTCACCGCGCACGACGGCTTCACGCTGCGCGACCTCGTCTCCTACGACCGCAAGCACAACGAGGCCAACGGGGAGGAGAACCGGGACGGGACGGACGAGAATCACTCCTGGAACTGCGGCGTCGAGGGGGAGACCGACGATCCCGCCGTTCTCGCGCTCCGCGATCGACAGGCCCGCAACCTCCTCTCGACCCTCCTCGTCTCGCAGGGTGTGCCGATGATCGCGGCCGGCGACGAGCTCGGCCGCACGCAGGGCGGCAACAACAACGCCTACTGCCAGGACAACGAGCTCTCCTGGCTCGACTGGGACCTCGACGACCGCCGCCGCGCGCTGCTCGGGTTCACGCGCCGGCTCGTCCGCATGCGGCTCTCGCAGCCGGTGCTGCAGCGGCGCCGCTTCTTCCGCGGCGCGACGCTCTGGGACTCGTCGCTCAAGGACCTCGCCTGGTTCCGGCCCGACGGGGCGGAGATGACGGAGGACGACTGGAAGAAGCCGTTCGCCCGCTCGGTCGCCTTCCTGCTCGGCGGCGACGCCATCGCGACCCCCGACGAGCGCGGCGAGCGGATCGTCGGGGACACGCTCCTCGTCCTCATGAACGCGTGGCACGAGCCCGTCACCTACCGGGTTCCGGACGTCAGCTGGGGGCGCGAGTGGGAGATCCTCCTCGACACCGCCGGCGCGACCGACGCGAAGCGCGACCTCGTCGCCGGCGGCGGCTCGGTGCCGGTCGAGGCCCGCTCGCTCGTCCTCCTGTCGCGACCCGCGGACCGGTAGCCCCGCCGGAGTCACGCCGGCTATGCTGCCGGGATGGACGGGACGAAGCAGTCGATCCTCGTCGTGGACGACGAGCCCAACATCCGTCGCGCGCTCCGCATGGTGCTCGAGCCCGAGGGGTTCGCGCTCCTCGAGGCCGAGAGCGCCGAGAAGGGGCTCGAGATCCTCCAGGCGGAGCCGGTCGACCTCGCCATGTTCGACATCCGGCTGCCGGGCATGGACGGCCTCACGCTGCTCGGGAAGGCGCGCGAGCTGTGGCGCGACCTCCCCGTCGTCGTGATGAGCGGGCACGCCGACACGAGCGACATCGTGGACGCGATGAAGCGGGGCGCCACGGACTTCATCCCGAAGCCCGTGGACCGCGAGCGGGTCCTCGTCTCCGTGCAGAACGCCCTCTCGCGCAGGACGCTCGAGGAGAAGGTCCAGTCGCTCGCGTCGCGCGAGCGGCGGTTCGCGGACGAGATGCTCGGCGAGAGCGCGACGATGGGCCGGCTCCGCGAGGACATCGCGAAGGTCGCGCCGACCACTGGCCGGGTGCTCGTCCTCGGCGAGTCCGGGACGGGCAAGGAGCTCATCGCCGCCGAGATCCACCGGCTCTCGCGGCGGGCCGCCGGCCCGTTCGTGAAGGTGAACTGCGCGGCGATCCCCTCCGAGCTCATCGAGTCCGAGCTCTTCGGCCACGAGAAGGGGAGCTTCTCCGGGGCGGCGTCGCGGCGGCGCGGTCAGTTCGAGGTGGCGCACGGCGGGACCCTCTTCCTCGACGAGATCGGCGACATGAGCCTCTCGGCGCAGGCGAAGGTGCTGCGCGCGCTGCAGACCGGGGAGATCACGCGCGTCGGCAGCGAGAAGGCGATCCAGGTGGACGTGCGCGTCGTCGCGGCGACGAACAAGGACCTCGAGACGGAGGTGCGGGAGGGGAACTTCCGCGAGGACCTCTACTTCCGGCTCGCGGTGGTCCCGCTGCGCGCCCCAGCGCTGCGCGACCGGCTCGAGGACGTCCCGCTCCTCGCCGAGCGGTTCCTCCAGCTCGCGGTGCGCGAGAACGGGCTGCGTCCGAAGCCGGTCGATCCCGCCGTCTACGAGCGGCTGCGCGCCTACCGCTGGCCCGGGAACGTACGCGAGCTGCGGAACGTCTGCGAGCGGATGGTGATCATGAGCGGCGACCGGATCGGGCCGGGCGACGTGCCGGAGGGCGTCGCGCCGCGCGCCGCGCCGGCTCCCGCGCCGGGCGTCGCGGATCTGTCGCAGTACGGCGAGGTGCCGCTCAAGGACCTGCGCGATCTCGTCGAGCGCGACTACATCCTGAAGAAGCTCGAGGAGCACGACTGGAACATCACGCAGGCCGCGCAGGCGCTCGGGGTCGAGCGGACGAACCTCCACAAGAAGATCAAGCAGCACGGCCTCTCACGCGCGGGGCGCGGCGTCGCGGCCGAGGACGCGGAGGACTGACCCGTGCTCGGGCGGGACGATCTCGATCGCGCCGTCGAGGACGGAATCCTCTCCCGCGAGCAGGCGGACGCGCTCTGGACGCGGGGCGCCGGCAAAGCGCGGGCGACCGGCACCTTCGCGCCTGCGCCCCCGCCGGCCCTCGCCGGGTCGCGCGCCACGGCGGCGCTCGTCGGGGCGCTCGCCGTCGCGGGCGGCGCGGCCTGGCTCCTCGTCGTGGCGGGCGAGCTGCTCGGCGGTCCGGGCTCCCTCGCCGTCGCTCTCGCCTGCGGCATCGCGGCCGCGGTCGCCGCGCGCGCGCTCGAGCGCCGCGCCCTCGCCGCGAGCGGCGTCCTCGCCGCGGTCGCGGTGGTCATGGCACCTGCCGCAGTGAGCGGGCTCGCGCGGTGGCTCGGCTTCTTCCCGGAGGGTGAGCCGCCGCAAACGCTCTCCGCGCTCGCCGTGAGCCCGGCCTTCGTGTGCGCCACCACCGCGATCGTCGCAGCCCTTCTCGCGCTGCGCGCCTTCGGCGCTCCGGTGCTCTCCGCCGTGCTCGTCGGCGCGGGCTGGTTCGCCGTCATGCTCGCGGCGCCGCTCGTGTTCGGCCCCTCGCCGACCTGGAGCCAGCGCGCCCTCCTCTCCTCGCTCCTCGGCGCCGTCGTGCTCGGCGCCGGCGTGGCGCTCGACGGCCACACCCGGCGCGACCACGCCTGCTGGCTCTACCTCTCCGGGCTCGTCGCATTCTCGGGCGGCCTCATCACCTTCCACGCGGAGTCGTTGCTCTCGGTACTCTTCGCAGGGGGCGTGAACGTCGCGCTCGTCGGCGCCGCCGTCGCGCTCCGGCGGCGCGTCTTCGCCGTCTTCGGCGCGATCGGGCTCGCTGACGTGCTCGGCCACCTCGCCGAGGCGACCCTCGCGGACGCGCTCCTGCCGTTCGCGGTCGGAGCGATCGGGCTCGGGCTCGCCGCCGCGGCGGTCGGGTACGCGCGGCTCGCGCCGTCGCTCGAGAACGCCCTCCCGGCTCTCCTCCCGCAGCCGCTGCGGCGGCTCCTCCCGCGGGCGCCCCGCCGCTGATCGACGACCGCCGGGCCCGCGGCCGGGTCGCCGCGGTTATGATGCCGGGCGCCGATGCGCGCCTCGCACGCGATCCCGGGCCTCGCCCCCGCCGAGCCCACCGCCGCCTCCACCGAGCGCCTCGCCCGGCTCGAGAAGCGCTTCCCCGATCGACTCGAGACGCTCCTCGCCGCGGCGCGTGCCGCGCCCGACCCCGACCTCGCGCTCGCCGGAATCGAGCGCTACGCCGACGTCGCCGGCGCGCCGCCGGCGGAGCAGGACCTCCTCGACGCGCTCGCGCTCCTCGCCGGCTCCTCGCGGATGATCCCGGGGCTGCTCGTGCGCGAGCCGCGGCTCCTGCGCCGCGCGGCGCGCTCGCCGCTGCTCGACCGCCCGCGGGCGGAGGCCGACCTGCGGCGGATCATCGAGCGCGCCGTCCGCCGCGTCGCGCCCGACGACGTCGACGGGTTCAACCGGCTGCTGCGCCAGGTGCGGGCGCGCGAGGTGGTGCGGATCTCGCTACGCGACCTGCGCCGCGCGCGCGTGAAGGAGGTGACGGGCGAGCTCTCCGCGCTCGCGACCGCCTGCCTCGACGCGGCGATCCGGTTCCACGATCGGCGACTCCGGGCGCGGCACGGCCCGCCGGCGGGGCTCGCCGCGCGCGAGCCCGGTACCGGATTCTGCGCCCTCGCGATGGGGAAGCTCGGCGCGCGCGAGCTCAACTTCTCGTCGGACGTCGACCTCGTCTACGTCTACGACCGGGACGGCGAGACCGAGGGCGAGCGCGCGATCACCCACTTCGCCTACTACGCGAAGCTCGCCGAGCTCGTGACCGAGTCGATCGCGAAGCCGACGGAGGACGGGTTCGTGTTCCGCGTGGACCTGAACCTGCGGCCCGATGGCCAGAACGGGCCGATCGTGAACAGCCTCCACGCGGCCGAGCTCTACTACCAGACCTTCGGGCGCAGCTGGGAGCGCAATGCGCTCGTGAAGGCCCGGCCCGGCGCAGGGGACCTCGTGGTGGGCGACGAGCTCCTGCGGCAGCTCGATCCGTTCATCTGGCGGCGCAGCCTCGACCTCACCGTCGTGGCCGAGATCCAGGCGATGAAGGCGCGCATCGACGCGCGCGCCGGCGCCGAGGGCAAGGACGATCTCAAGCTCGGCAAGGGCGGCATCCGCGAGGCCGAGTTCTTCGTCGCCGCACTGCAGCTCCTCCACGGCGGGCGCGAGGAGGAGCGCGCGCTGCGCGAGCGCGCCGTGCTGCCGGCGCTCGACCGGCTCCTGTTCGCGGGGATCGTCCCCGCGAAGGACCGCGACGAGCTCGCCGACGCTTACCTGTTCCTGCGCCGCGCCGAGCACCGCGTCCAGATGCTCGAGGGCGCGCAGACCCACCGGCTCCCTCCCGCGGGTGAGCGGCGCTGGCTCGCGCGCTCGATGGGCTACGCGACCGCCGAGGCGTTCGAGGAGGCGCTCGCGGCGCACCGCGAGCGGGTCGCCCGGCTCTTCGCCGGGCTCCTCGGGACGGGCGCGGGGGCGGTGCCGCTCGACCCCGATCTCGCGCTCCTCGCCGACCCGCAGGTCGAGCGCGAGCGGCGCGTCGCGATCGCCTCGCGCCGCGGCCTCGTCGATCCGGACCGCGTGCTCGCGTCCATCGACGCGATGGCGCGCCGCCGCACGCCATTCTCGACGCTCGGCGACCCCGCGTCCGCCGTCGCGCTCCTCTCGGATGCGCTCGGCACGCCCGATCCGGACCAGGCGCTCGCGCACCTCTCCGACTTCGCGGCGGCGCTCACGAATCCCGAGCCGTACTTCCGGATACTCGCCGAGCACCGGCGCGTGGCGCGGCTCCTCCTTTCGCTCTTCGGCACCTCCGACTTCCTCTCGAAGCGGTTCCTGCGCCACCCGGAGCTCATTGACATGCTGCTCCGGGAGGACCAGTCCCTGCTCGAGAAGGACCGCGACGGGTTCCGGCGCGAGCTCGACGAGCGGCTCGGGCAGCTCGATCCCTCGCTCGCGCCGGACGACCTCCTCGAACGGCAGCTCGGGGAGCTGCGCCGGTACAAGAACGAGGAGGTGCTGCGAATCGCGATCCACGACATCGCCGGAACGATCGATCTCGCGAGCGTCTCCGGGCAGCTCACCGAGCTCGCAGAGGCCTCGCTCGAGTGGTGCCTCGCGCTCGCCGAGGTCGAGGCGGCCGCGAAGGGGCTCGCGCCGCCGGGGCGGCTGTGCATCATCGGGATGGGCAAGCTCGGGGGCCGCGAGCTCGGCTACCACTCGGACCTCGACCTCATCTTCCTCTACCCGGGCTCCGGTGCGACCGCTGGCCAGGAGCGCTATCCGCGCCTCGCTCAGCGTTTCATGTCCTTCCTGCAGATGCCGCTGCGCGAGGGGCGCCTGTACCAGATCGACACGCGCCTGCGCCCCTCCGGCAACCAGGGCGCGCTCGTCATCGGCGCCGAGGCGTTCACGCGCTACCACACGGGCGGCGGCGCCCCGGGCGCGCCGGGCGGTGCCGTGCGCAGCCAGCTCTGGGAGCGGCAGGCGCTCCTCCGCGCGCGGCACGTCGCGGGCGACCCCGCGATCTTTGCCGAGATCCACGAGAACGTCCTCGTCCCGGTCGTCTACGGCCGCCGCGAGGATCGCGCCGCGCTCGCCGCCGAGATCCGGCGCATGCGTGAGCGGATGGAGGCGGAGGTCGGGAGGGAGGCGTCGCGGGGGAAGAACCCCAAGACTGGCCACGGCGGCCTCGTAGACGTCGAGTTCGCGGCGCAGTTCCTCCAGCTCGCGCACGGGCACGAGCACCCGGCGGTCCGCACCGGCTCTACGCCGGTTGCGCTTCGCAACCTCCGCCAGGCGGGGCTCCTGCGCGAGCCGGAGTTCGAGGCGCTCGCCGAGGGCTACGACTTCCTCCGCCGCGTCGAGCTGCGCCTCCGCATCGTCCACGACTTCGCGATCGACCACCTCCCGGAGGAGGGGTCCGCGCTCCGCCAGCTCTCGCGGCGCCTCGGCTACGCGGGCCCCGATCCGGGGAGCCGCTTCCTCGCGGAGTACACGCGCGTCACCCGCGCCGTGCGGCAGGCCTTCGACGCCGTGGTGCAGTGACCGTGACCCGGGCGCGGGCGCCCACGCGGCGGGCACGACCGGCGACGCGCCGCGCTAGAATCCCGCCGTGCCTCCCGACGACTCCCTCGACGTGCTCCGCGCGCTCGTCCGGCCCTTCGAGGACGCCGAGGCGGCGCTCGTGCGGGCGATCGTCTCCTCGCCAGCGTTCCTGTCAGACGCCGACGAGGCGGCGCTCCGTTACGCGCTGAACCTCGCGCGGACGTCCCGGATCCGGACGCCGGACGGGACGGATCTCGATGTCGCGGAGTTCCTCGCGCCGTACCGCGACGAGCTGCTCCCGGCGGCGGCGAGCCTCGCTGCCCCGCGCGGCTTCGCGCCGGCGGACGCGGCGCGGCTCGTCCCGAACGCCGTCGCCCATGCGCGCGCCTGGCGCGCGCGGGTCCTCGCCGCGTTCGGTGGAAGGCTCGGCGCGAGCGCGCTCGACCGCGAGGTGTGCGAGAAGGCGCTCGTCCTCGTCTGCGGCGGCGGAGGTGGCGTCGCCTGGTCGTACCTCGGCGCGTTCGCGCTGCTCGAGCAGTACGGGCTCGTCCCGCGCTTCCTCGCCGGCACGAGCATGGGCGCGGTGCTGCTCCTGTTCCGCGCGCGGCGGATCCGCTGGCATCCGGACGACGTGTCCGAGGCGATGCGCGGCCTCTCCTTCCGGACGCTCTTTCGCTTCCTTCACGGCGAGTCGCGCTACGGCCTCCCCGCGGCGATGCGGCTCTACCTGCGCGCCGGCATCGGCGAGTTCCTCAAGGGTCCCGACGGCCACCCGCTCACGCTCGGCCAGCTCGCGGTGCCGCTCGTCGTCGCGGTCACCGGCATCCGCAATGGCGCCCTCCCCCGCGACCCGAGCTACTACGAGCACCTCCTCGACCTCGGTGGCGAGGCGCCGCGCCCGAACGTCCTCTCCCGCGTCGTGTCCGAGGTGTTCCAGGCGATCGGCGAGCTCATCGTGCAGCGCGACCGGTTCGCCCGCGTCTACCTCGGCGCCGACGACGAGACCCGCGAGTTCGACGCCATCGACGCGGTCGGCTTCTCCTCCGCGCTACCCGGCGTCATCCACTACGACGTCGTGCGCGACGACGAGCGGATGCACGCGCTGCTCCGGGCCCTCCTCGATCGGCACGACCTGTTCCGGCTCGTGGACGGGGGGCTCGTGGACAACCTGCCCGCTCGGGCCGCCTGGGGCGCCGTCCAGCGCGGGGCGATCGGGACCCGGAACGCGTTCGTCCTCGCGCTCGAGGGGTTCGGCCCGAAGCTCACCCAGCCGCTCTGGTTCGGGCTCGAGCAGCTCGCCGCGCAGAACGTCGCCTGGAACCGACCCTTCATCCATCACCACCGCTCGTTCCAGCGCGTCCTCTCGCCGCTCGACGTCGTGCCGGACGAGGCGGACCTGCAGCGCGCGATCCAGTCCGGCAAGGCGGAGCTCCAACCCGACATGCCGTTCGTCGCGCGGATGTGCCGGCCGTTCCCGGCCATCTGAGCTGTTCTACGGAGGTCCCGCGCCTTCGGGCAGCACCGGGATGCCGCCCGCGCCGAGGCGCGCGAGGCCGAGCGACAGGAGATATGACCGTTGCTTGCCGGGCTGGAGCACTTGGTCGAGCCACTCGAGCCCGACGAAGACCTCGTTCGAGTCGAGCGGCTGCCCGAGCCGCTCGAACCGCGAGCCGGGCTCGTTTGCGAAGTAGACGCGGCTCGGCCGGAGGTCGCTCTCCCACGCGATGAAATCGGCGATCCCGGAGGTCTCGTCCAGGATCCCGGCCCAGCGGTTCGCGCCGGGATCGACCGGCCCCTCGACGCGGACGATCGCGTCGCGGACCCAGCCGACGTTCCCCTCGGACGAGCCGAAGTGGCCGACCCACGGCTCGTCACCGTACGCGTAGGCGTAGCGGACGGGCCGGTCGCCGGCGTTCACGACGCGGATCCCGAGCTTGAACCAGGGCTTCCCGGCGACGAAATAGGCGAACCGGTCCACCCGGAGCGTGCCGCCGAGGACGGGGATCGCGTGCGAGCTCTCTATGACGACGCGCTCGGGATCGCGGATGACGACGCGCGAGCCGAGAAACGTCCACGACCCGGGGTACCACTTCTTCATCGCGACCATGTCGACGAGCATCTCGTTCACGTTGCACCAGACGTGGTGCCACCCGCGCGCGTCGTGAAAGCTCATCCCGCTCTCGTCCTGCACCATGCCCGCCGCGATGTCGGGGAGCGCGCCGCCGACGAACAGGCCCTGCGGGTTCTTGTCCTCGCTGTCGTCGTAGCGCGAGAAGACCGTGACGAGCTCGGTCTTGTCGGCGAGGTGATTGCGGACGACCCCGCTCCCGTCGGCGTCATCCCACTCGAGCTCGAGCCAGGCCCGGCCGGACGCGGACGCATCGCGCGCGAGGAGGCGCCGGAACCGCGAGAAGGAGACGCCGGCGACGAGCCGGGAGCCGTCGCCAAGGAAGAGATCGTCCTGGAGGACGAGCGGCCAGCTCGCCTTGCCGCGCAGCAGGAACACCCCCTGCCAGTGCCCCGAGATCTGGACGTCGGTCGCCGCCGCGAGGAGCGCCGCGGCCGCGATCGCACCGACGGAGAGCGCGAGGCGCAGCCGGCGCGCCGCGACGGAGGTCGTGTTCGGGGCGGTCGTGTCTTGGGACTGCACGCTTCCTCCGTCCGCCGACGCGCCGCCCGCGCGGCGCGGCCCTGCGGACCGCACGCGAGCCTACCGCGCTTCGGGCCCTGACCTTTTCGTTTAGATTGCGAGCGGTTGGGCAACAGCCGGGAACAAGAGGCCCTGCCTGGCCGTTCCCCGCTCAGAAGGCAATTTCGTTGACCTTTCGCGTCCCGTTCAGCTAGATTCCCCCCGCTTTTTCGCGCACTTCTGAAATTCCCAAGAAATCGCGCGGATTTGCACTCCCGACCGGGTCCACAAATCACGGGGACCGGCCGTTCGACGTAGAGGAGTTGCGAAGATGAGGACCCGTTTCGTCGACATCGACGACCGCATGGAAGATCTCGCGGACCGGATGCGTGCCGATCCGGAGCTGGGCGAGGAGTTCTACTCTCGGTACGAGCTGTCCTGGCTCTACCACGAGAACGCGCTCGAGGGCGTCGTCTACACCGGCCTCGAGCTCGCGACCGCGCTCGCGAACCTGCCGCTCGCCGACGCGACCTTCGTCGGCGCGCTCCACGACATCCGCAACCACAAGATCGCGATCGACCTCGTCCGCGACGAGTCGAAGGCGAAGAAGCTCCGCGTCAACCTCACGCTCGTGAAGAAGCTCTACGAGACGCTGGGCGCGGGCACCGACCGGGCCGTCACCGAGTTCCGGAAGGACATGCCGCTCCACCGCGCGTACTTCCACGAGATCGCGCAGCCGGCGAAGATCCCGGCGCTGCTCCAGAAGGTGCTCGAGGCCTGCGACTCCGCGGACTTCCGCAACGCGCACCCGGTCCAGCGGGCGGCGAAGCTGCACCACGGCTTCATGCAGGTGTACCCGTTCACCGAGAACTCGGGACGGGTGGCCCGGCTCCTCGCGAACCTCGTCCTGCTCCAGGCCGGGTACCGGCTGCCGTGCATCATCCACGCGACCGACCGCCAGCGGTACTACGAGTCCCTCCGGCTGCCCGAGGCGACGCTGCGCGACCTCACCATCGAGGCGCTCGACAACGCCCTCAACCAGGGCGAGAAGTTCTTCCGCGAGACGCCCTCGAAGTCGCGCAAGGCGGCGCGCTAGCACCGTCGCGGACGCCCGCCGCCGCGTCGCGGCAAGCGCTCAGACCCGTCCCTTGGACCACGCCGGTCATCCCCGTCGGGGGGGCCGGTCTGCGTCCGCGCGGCCTGCTGCCCGGCGGCCGCCCCGTCCTGGTGGCGCGGAACCGTTCGGAATCGCTCGCTATTCACCCGGCGTGCTGTCTCGTTTCCCTGGGCGTGGCGGCATGGTGGCCGGCTATTGTATAGGTCCTGCCCCCCATGCTGCTCGGAGCTCACGAAGGTATCGCCGGCGGGGTCTCGAAAGCGTTCGCCCGCGCCGAGGCCGACGGGGCGGATTGTCTGCAGATCTTCACGCGCAACGCCCGAGGCTGGGTGGCGAAGCCGCTCGAGGACGCCGAGGTCGAGGCGTTCCGCGGTGAGGCCCGCCGGACGGGCAAGCCGGTCGCCGCCCACTCCTCCTACCTCATCAACTGCGCCTCGGACGATCGTGAGATCCGGAAGAAGAGCTGGCAGGCGCTCGTCGATGAGCTCGACCGCTGCGAGCGGCTCGGCCTCCTCGCACTCATCTTCCACCCGGGGAGCCATGCGGTGGAGGCCGAGGGTATTCGCCTCGTGGGCGAGGCGATGACGCGCGCGATCGCGAAGGTTCCGGGGAAGGCCCGGCTGCTCGTCGAGACGACCGCCGGCCAGGGCGCTTGCCTCGGGTGGCGATTCGAGCACCTGCAGGCGATCCGCGAGGCGGTCCCGGGCGCGGCGCGCCGCCGCGTCGGCATCTGCGTGGACACCTGTCACGTGCACTCGGCCGGCTACGATCTCGGCTCGGACGCGGGGTACGAGGGCATGGTCGGGGAGCTCGAGCGGACGGTCGGCCTCTCGAACGTCCGCGCGTTCCACCTCAACGACTCGAAGAAGCCGCGGGGGTGCCGCGTGGACCGCCACGAGCACATCGGCGAGGGGACGCTCGGGCTCGAGCCGTTCCGCCGCATCGTGAACGACGCCCGGTTCGCGGAGACCCCGGGCTTCGTGGAGACCGAGTCGCGCTGGAAGGAAAACATCGAGGTCCTCCGCGGGCTCGTCCACCGATGAAGTCCCCTGCCCCCATGCGCCAGCCTGCCGAGGACGCGCCGAAGTCGCGGGCGCGCCGGCTCGTCCGCGCCGCGCGGATGTCGCTCTACCCGCGCTCGAGCGACGGGGTCCGCTCGAAGCTCGACCGGCTCGTCCACTACGCGAAGTCGCACGAGCGCGCGCTCATCCTCACCCACGACAACCCGGACCCCGACTCGATCGCGGCGGGCGTCGCGCTCGCGCACCTGCTCGAGAAGCTCGCCGGCGTCAAGGCGAGCGTGGCGTACGGTGGCATCGTCGGGCGCTCCGAGAACCGGGCGCTCATCAAGGTGCTGAAGCTGCCAGTCGTGCCGGTCGCGCGCGTCGTGTTCGACGACTACGACCTCATCTGCATGGTCGACACGCAGCCGGAGCAGGGGAACCACTCGCTCCCGGCGCGCCACTTCCCGGACGTGGTCATCGACCATCACCCCGAGCGGCCCGACTCGCACCTCGCGCCCATCGCCGACGTCGGGGGGCCCATCGGCGCCACCTCGACCCTCGTCGCCGAGTACTTCCGCGCGAGCGGCCTCAAGCTGTCCGCGGACGTCGCGACCGCGCTGTTCTACGGGATCAAGGCCGACACCCGCGATCTCGGGCGCCAGACGACGAAGCAGGACGTGGACGCCTACCTCTGGCTCTTCCCGCTCGTCGACAAAGACGCGCTCTCGGAGATTGAGCACCCGAAGCTGCCGGGGGAGTACTTCGTCCTCTACCACACGGCGATCGAGCGGGCGCAGGTGTACGACGACGCAGTCGTCTGCGACCTCGGCGAGATCTACGCGCCGGACATGGTCGCCGAGGTGGCGGAGCGCTTCATGTACCTCGAGGGCATGCGCTGGTCGCTCTCCTTCGCCGATTACGAGGACGCGCTCTTCTTCTCGGTCCGCACGAGCGACCGGCGCATGAACGCGGGGCGGCTCATCCGCGACGTCATCGAGGAGAGGGGCGGCTCCGCGGGCGGTCACGGAACCATGGCCGGCGCGCGCCTGCCGATGAAGGGCCTCTCCGTCGCCGCCCGCCGTCGGCTCCGCGAGGAGGTCGTGCGCGCGTTCCTCGATGCGTTCGGCATCAAGACGCGGCGCGCGCGCTCGCTCGTGTGACCGGGCGCGGGAACGCGCCGTGATCTACCTCGACCACAACGCGATCACCCCGGTGCGCCCCGAGGCGCGGGACGCCGTGCTCCTCGCGCTCGAGTCGTTCGGGAACCCCTCCTCGGTCCACCGCGCCGGGCGCGACGCGCGCGACGTGCTCGATCTCGCGCGGGATCGGGTTGCGCACGCGCTCGGCGCGCGCCCTGCCGAGGTGGTGTTCACCTCCGGCGCCACCGAAGGGGCGGCGCTCGCGATCCGCGGCGTGCTCGGGGCCGCGCCGGCCGGGCGGCGCCGGCTCGTCGTGACCGCGGTCGAGCACCCCTGCGTGCTCGCCCTCTCCCGCGCGCTCGCCGCCTCGGGCACGCCGCTCACGGTCGTGCCGGTCGACCGGCGCGGCGAGGTCGATCCCGCGGCGTTCCGGGCCGCGCTCGGGCCCGACGTCGCGCTCGCCGCAGCGATGCGCGCGAACAACGAGACGGGCGTCCTCCTCGACGTGCCCGCGCTCGCGGCGGCGGCGCGCGAGGCAGGGGCGCCCTTCCTGTGCGACGCCGTGCAGGCGGTCGGGAAGATCGAGGTCGACGTGAAGACCCTCGGGGCGGACCTCGTCCTCGCCACCGGACAGAAGCTCGGCGGCCCGCGCGGCGCCGGGGTCCTGTTCGTCGCCTCGGGGCTCCGGCTCGCGCCGCTCCTCGGCGGAGAGCAGGAGCGCGGACGCCGGGCCGGGACCGAGAACCTGCCCGGCATCGCGGGGCTCGGGGCCGCCATCGAGGTCGCCGTGGCCCGTCGCGGCGACGAGGCGGCGCGGGTGGGCGCCCTCCGCGACCGGCTCGAGGCGGGGCTCCTCGCCGCGGTGCCGCGCGCGCGCGTGAACGGCGCCGGCGCGGCGCGGCTCCCCGGCACCTCGTCGATCGTCTTCGAGGGCTGCGACGCCGAGGCGCTCCTCATGGCGCTCGATCTCGACGGCCTGTGCGCGAGCGCGGGGTCGGCCTGTCACTCCGGGTCGACCCGGCCGTCGGGCGTGCTCCTCGCGATGGGGCTCTCCGACACAGAGGCGCGCGCGACGATCCGCTTCTCGCTCGGCTGGACCTCCACCGCCGCCGACGTGGACGGCGCGCTCCGGCTCGTCCCGCCGCTCGTAGAGCGGGTGCGGCGAGAGGTGCAGCTCTAGCGCTGTTGGGATCAACCCTACGTGCGCGGCGCGATTAGAACCATATCTCGATCTGACCGCCCGCCGAGAGTCCACTCCGGTAGCTGGAGGGGAAGGCGCCATTGCCGATCGTGCCCGTCTCCGCGGCCGCGTCGTTCCAGCTCGCGTACGTCACGAAGAAGCGGAGCTCGGGGCGCGCAAAGTAACCGGGGCCCAGCACGACCGTCGGGGCGACGGTGAGCTTGAGCAGGCTCGGGGTACCGTCCGCGGGAGCGGGATTCTCGAGCCATATCGTCTGGAAGAACGCGTCCACTGCGAGCTTGAAGTGCTCGGCGAACTGGTAAGCCGGGCGAACCTCGGCCGAGAAGAGGCTCGAGCCGTTGCGGGTGGTCCCGGAGGTCGATTTGTTCTGGTACACGAGCGCGATCGCGCCGGACAATTGCGGGATGGGGTTCGCCACGAGCTGCTCGATGACGCGCCACTGCTTGTCGGCGGTTGTCCCGCCCGCGAGGAGCTGGCTGGGGCCGTCCCCGCTCTCGTGGGCGAACGCGCCAGATCCGTACTGAACGGTGATCGTGTTCGAGCCGCCGAGGACCTTGTCCTTTTTGTGCTCGATCGTGAACAGCGGGCTCACTCCGGCGCGGTTCGCCCCCAGGGCTCGCTGCTGGTCGAACGCGAGGCCGAGGTCGACGCCGATCTCGAGGGTGCCGTTCGGGTCCACGGCGATGCCGTACAGGCGAAGGTCGAGGACCGCGTAGGTGCCGCGAGCGAGGTTCTTGACCGTGTCGCCGCTCGGCGTGGCGTCGATCCGGATGAGCGCGAGGGCCGCCTTACCCAGGCGCACGTTGACGTCCTCGAGCCCGACGGCCGCGTTGCCTTGCGCCGGGTTCCAGTAGAACCAGTCGAGGCTGTGGACGTCGTGGCGACGGTAGAAGCGCCGGCCTGCCCAGAGCGAGCTGCCGCCCCAGCCGTCGAGCTTGATCTGGGCCCACATCTGCTGCAGGAAGAGAACATTGACCGCGGTGCCGTTCGTCGTGGGCAGGGATGAGGCCGGAGTGAACTCGACGCGCCATTCTGCGTCTCCGCCCACATTGCCGTCCTCACTCAGCGTCATCTCCAGATAGCGCTCGCACTCGTTGCCGAGACGGGCCTTGAAGTCGGAGCCGGGCAACTGGAAACAGGCCTGACCGCCCCCGCGGGAATTGAAGCCGTCCGAATCGCGGAAGTAGCCGTGAAGCTCGAGCGCCGAGGCGCTCGACGCGATCAAGGCCACCGCCGGGATGACGATCGCGCGCCCTGCGTTTCCGGCGAGGATCACGCGCACAGTCTATGCGCAGCGGACAGCAGCGCCGATGTGGCGCTATGGATGAGACCCCTCCGGGACGCACTCGGCCACCCTGAGTGACGCCGGCTGGTGCGCCAACGGCACCCTGATCGTGAACTCTGATCCGCGACCGATCCCCTCGCTCGTGGCCGATACGGTCCCACCGTGCAGCTCGATCAGCCGCTTCGCGATGGCGAGCCCCAGGCCCAGCCCTCCCGGTGTCCTCGCGAGGCCCTGCTTCGCCTGAACGAACGGCTCGAAGAGCTGCTCCACCAGCGCTTGCTCCATTCCGAGCCCGCTGTCCTGGACGCGGACGACCGCTCCAGCGCCTTCCGCCTCGAGCGCGACGCTCACGACGCCTCCCGGCGGCGTAAACTTGACCGCGTTCTGGAGCAGGTTCCCGAGCGCCTGGGCGATGCGCGTCGCGTCAGCGTCGATCCAGACCGGCCCGGGAGGGAGGACGATGGTCAGCCGGATCTCGCGCTGCTCGAACAGCGTGCGGTGATCCTCGGTCGTCCGTTGCACGACGTCACGTGCGTCGAGGCGCTCGCGGCGGAGCTCGATCTTCCCGCGCGAGATGCGGGTCACGTCGAGAAGATCGTCGACGAGACGCGCGAGGTGGTTGGTCTGGTTCCGGATGATTTCCCTGGCGCGCGCGGCGGGCCCGCTGCCGGGCGGAGCGCGATCCAAGATGTAGATGCTGTTGCGGATCGGCGCGAGCGGGTTCCGGAGCTCGTGGGAGAGGACGGCGAGGAACTCGCTCTTGCGCCGGTCCTCTTGCCGGAGCGCCTCCTCGGTGCGCTTGCGTTCGGTGATGTCCACGCAGATCCCGATGTAGCGCACCACCTGCCCGCGGACGTCCCGCACCGGCCGCCCGCGGGCCATGAGCCAGCGGTCGGCGTCGGCGCCGTCGCGGCGCCACACCCGCCACTCCGTGTTCAGCTCCGTCCCGCTCCTCGCGGCCTCGTTCACGATCTGCTCTGCCCTGGGCCGGTCCTCCGGATGAACAGTCTCTCGCCAGGCCGCGTAGGAGGGTTCACGGCTGTGCGGCTCCAGACCGTAGAGCTCCCACAGCCCCTCGGACCAGAAGTTCTCGTCGCTTCGCAGATCCCATTCCCAGGTGCCGGCCTTGGCCGCGTCCAGCGCCAGCCGCAGCCGCTCCTCGCTCCTGCTCAGCGCCTGGATCGCGCCCTGCGCGTTGCGGTAGGCGCCCTGCAGGCCCGCACACATTTCGTTGAACGCATCGACGACCTTGTCGAGCTCGTCCGGCTCTCGCGGTGGGCGGCGGTCCAATTGCAGCGCCGGCGGCGGCTTGCGAACGTCGTAGCTGCCCACGAACTTGGCGAGGGCACTCAGGTGCCGGGTGAGGAGGCGGAAGAAGATGTAGATGCTGAAGAACGAGACGAAGAAGGTCTTCGCGCCCTGACCGATCAGGATGAGCAGGGCAATATGCGTGAGCTTGCGGTGGAGCTCGGCGAGGGTCGCCTCGATATAGAAGACGCCAATCTGCCGGTCGGCCTCGCGGACGCGGTAGAAGATGGGGTATTCCCGGCTGATCACCGCCTTGCTCGCGCGGCGCCCCGCGGCGGCCACGACGGCGGAGCCGGACGAGGTCTCGCGGACCTCGGCGGCGCGGATGTCGGAGAGACGCAATATGCCGTCGAGCTGCAACTGCAGCTGCTGCTCATCCAGTCGCCACAGACCCTCGCTGAGGCTGGCGAGATAGCTGTTCCTGATGTCTTCGAGCCGGCCCTCGATGGCCCCGACGCCCCGCTCGTACTCGAGCACGAGCTGGAGCGCCGTCAGGCCCACCGTCAGGATCCCGCTGAATACGAAGATGACCGCGAGGAGCCGGAGGGAAATGCTGCTGCGGAGGCGCGCAAAGAAAGCCTGCGATGCGCCGAACCTCGCCAGAAGCATCTGAACTCGCCTCACCATCGCGTCGCTGGTGGCGTGTGCCTCTCCTTCGGGCGAGGGGGTTCACCCTTCGGGGGATCGATCACATAGCGTTGCGGTCGGGAACTTGCTCCCGAATGCTGCCAGCCGATCGGTCAGGCTCCCGTTCCGCCGCATGCGGCAAGCCACCCGCCGGCCGCGGCATCACAACTCTCGCGTGCCGCTACGCAATGCACCGGGGTGGGGCTGCACGTCACGACCCCGATGGGTCCAGGGAGGTGGAGTCTTGCGCGCGGGGTGAGCCCGAGCCGAACTCTACGTAAGGGAAATGGCGCACGGAGGTGATGATGACGCAGCTGCTGATCGGACTGCTGATGTGGGCCGCCATGACGGGTTCCGCCTTGGCGGTGGACCGCGTCAAGCCACTGAAGGCCAAGGATTACATCGTCCGCAACAGGTATCCGTTCGAGCTCCTGGACGAAGTCCTGAAGCGAACCGCCCCCGAATGGGGTCCTTACGTCGAGGAACCTTTCACGGAGCCCATCTCCGTCGCCCGCGCCCACCAGGAGGCGCTGAAGGGCGACGTGGTCAACATCCTCGTCAGCGACGTCGGCCAGAAGATCCTCGACGAAGGCATGATCCCCGTGCCGTTCCCCATCGACAAGGGGCTCCTCGGCTATCGCGTGGCGCTGATCGATGCGCGGAACCAGCAGAAGATCGCCGCGGTGGCCAACATCGAGCAGCTCCGCTCACTGCGGGTCGGTCAGGGAAGCCACTGGGGAGACGTTCGGATCCTCGAGCACAACCGCGTGCCGGTCCAGACGGCGAACACCTACGAATCCTTGTTCCCGATGTTGTTGACCGGCCGCTTCGACCTCTTTCCCCGCAGCGCAATCGAGGTGGCGCTCGAGCTGGCGGAGTACGGTCCCCTCTTTCCGAACCTCGCGCTCGATCAACACCTGCTGATCCGATACCCCTACGCCCAGTGCTTCTACGTCAGCAAGTCCGAGCCGCAATTGGCGGCGCGCCTGGCGGCGGGGCTCACACGTATGGCCAAGGACGGCAGCTTCGACGCCCTGTTCGACAAGTACTTCGCCAAGTCGTTGCGCGAGCTCAGGCTCGACCAGAGGGTAGTCATCGACCTGGACAACCCGTTCCTCCCGGCGTGGGTGCCGCTCGACCGACCGGAGCTGTGGTTCCACATCAAGAGCCCGCACTGAAGCCGTCGCGCCGGCTCGGTAGCTGCGTCGTCGCGCGACAACTGACGAATGATGAGAGTCGGGGTAGGTCGGTGAAGGGCCGCGGGATCGCCGCTCAGCGCGCGCCGAACAGGCCGCGAACGACGGCGGCGATCGCGAGCGGAGTCCCGATGGTCGGATCGTAGCGGGTCGCCACCTCGTCCGCGAACGCTGCGGCGGACGGGTAGCGGTCGGCCGGATCGGGCGAGAGGCAGCGCAGCACCATCGCGTCGAGCTCGAACGGCAGCTCCTCCCGCAGCTCGGAGGGCGCGCGCAGCTTCCCGCGCAGGATCCGCTGCCCCACCTCGTTCACGTCCTTGCCCGGGAACGCGGGCTCGTTCGTGAGCAGCTCGAAGAAGACGGCGCCGAGCGCGAAGATGTCGGTCCGGGGCGTCGGCGGCTCGGCGCGGATCTGCTCCGGCGCGAGGTAGTGGATCTTGCCGAAGGCCCCACCCGTTGCCGCGCCCGCCGTCGCGCCCGGTGTGAGCGCGACGCCGAAGTCGCCGAGCTTGATCTCGCCGAGGCGCGAGATGAACACGTTCGATGGCGACACGTCGCAGTGGACGATCCCGAGCGGCCTCCCCTCCTCGTCGGTGCCCGCGTGCGCGTGGGCGAGCGCCTCGGAGACGACGTGGGCCACGTAGACCGCGAAGTCGGGCGGCAGGAGGATCCCGCGCGCAGCGCACTGGGCGAGGATCTGCCGCAGGTTCTTCCCGTCCACGTAGTCCATCACGATGTACGGGGTGCCGCCGGCGAAGCCGGTCTCGATGACCTCCACGATGGCCGGGTGCCGCAGCCGCCGCGTGATCTCCGCCTCCTGCTCGAACAGGCGCAGGAAGTCCGGGTCCTGGGCGAGCGACGGGAGCAGGCGCTTCACGGCGACGTGCTGCCCCGCGCGCGGACCGGCGATCGCGACGGCGCGGTACACCTCGGCCATCCCACCCTTGCCGACGAGCGCCTCGACCCGGTAGTCCGCGAGCGTCCCCATCACGGCGCCGCCGTCACATCCTCGCGCGCACGAGCGCGCGGTAGCCGGGCTCGTCGCGGACGCTCTCGAGGTCGGGATCGCCGTCGACCCCCTCCGCGGTCGCGTAGCCGTTCAGCGCGGCGATCTGGAGGTAGCGGAGCGCCAGCTCCTTCTTCCCCTCGACGGCGTAGAGACACGCCATGTTGTAGTAGGCGTCGCCGAAGTCCGGGTCGACGGCGAGCGCCTTCTTGTACCACTCGAGCGCGTGCGCGAGATCGTTGCGCATCCGGTAGGTGACGCCGACGCCGTTGTAGGCCTCCGGGATCGTGGCGTCGGCCTCGATCGCCTCGAGGAAGCGGCGCCGCGCCGACTCGAAGTTCCCCTCGGAGAGCCACGCCCCGCCGTCGCGCAGGATCTCGCGCGCCTTCTCCCGTGCGCGCGTCTCGGGGGCACGGCGCGACGGCGGGCGGGCAGGCCGCGTGCTCGAGGTCGCCGTCGTCGGCACCTCGACCCTCACGAACGCGACGCCGCCGTTCTTACCGAGCGGCGCCTTGCAGCCCTTGCCCGCGACGTGGACCGCGCCGGACAGGCGCTCGCCCGAGGCGAGGAGGACCGCGCTCGACCACTCCTCCTTAGCGCGGCAGCCCTTGCCGGCGAGGCACACGCGGACCTGCCCGGCGAGCGAGTCGTCGAGCAGCGTCGCGCGCAGGACCTCGTCGCCCTCGCGGAACGCGCAGAGGTCCGACGCGGCGACGAGGACGCCGTGGAAGGTCGCGCCGCTGCCGACGACGCGGACGCGCCCGAGAGGCGACTCGTACTCACCGTCTACGAGCGGACCCGACGCGTGGGCCGTCGTCGCGGCGGTGGCGAGCAGCGTGGCGAGGAATCCCAGGCGGCGCATGCGGCGATTGTAACCCTCGTAGGCCGCCGGGTTCGCTTGACACGCCCGGCGCGGAGTTCTACGATCTGGATTGTAAAACTCTGCGATATTTCGCGGGGTTGTAGCTCTTTGACCGCATCCACGCCTGCCCCCTGCCGGGTTCGTGATTGGGCCTTGAGTCGTTTGGGCCGACTTTTCATCCCAAGCGGAGCGCCCGCCCACGTCCATGTGCAAGCTCCCATGCAACGAGGGAGAAGCCTACGGACGCTGGTGTACCGGATGCTTTTTCCTTTCCATGAGCGAGAAGAAGCGCGCCTTGCGGTCCGAGCTGATCGCGGCCCGCGCCCGCATGACGCAGGACGACCGCGCGGCCAGGTCGCTCGCCATCGCAGACCGGATCGCCCAGGTGGCCGCCTTCCGCGACGCCCGCATCGTCGCCCTCTACGCGCCGCTCGGCACCGAGGTGGACTCGTCGGAGATCGCCCGGCGCGCCCTCGCCCGCGCGGTCCGGCTCGTGTACCCGCGCACGGTGCAGGGCGACCGGCGCCTCGTCTTCGCGCGCGCGGAACCTCGCGATCTCGTCCGCGGCCCGCTCGGCGCGCTCGAGCCGCCGCCCGCGGCACCCGAGATCTCGCGCGACGAGGTGGACTGCGTCGTGATACCCGGGGTCGCGTTCTCGAAGGACGGCCTCCGCCTCGGGCGCGGCGGCGGCTACTACGACGCGACGCTGAACAAGATGCCGCGCGCTTTCCGGCTCGGGGTCGCGTTCGACGCGCAGGTCGTCCCCGAGCTCCCGCGCGAGCCCCATGACGCGTCGCTCGACGCGCTCGTCACGGAGGCCCGCGTGCTCCTCTTCTCCCGCGGACCGGGTCAACCGGCCGCCCAGGCGGACAAGTGAAGGTCCTCTTCCTCGGAGACGTCTTCGGAAAGCCCGGCCGCCAGGCCGTGCAGCGGCTCGTGCCGCGCCTCATCGCCCGCGAGGGGCTCGACCTCGTCGTCGCGAACGCGGAGAACTCCGCCTCCGGGATCGGCGTCACGCCCGACTCCGCCGACGAGCTGCTCGGGTACGAGGTGAACCTCCTCACGAGCGGAAACCACATCTGGGCGAAGCGCGAGATCGTCCCCTACCTCGACCGGCCCGGCTCGAAGCTCATCCGCCCCGCGAACTACCCGCCGGGCACCCCCGGCCGCGGCCGCGCCGTCGTCTCGACCCCCGACGGCCGCCGCCTCGGGGTCGTGAACCTCGAGGGCCGCGTCTTCATGCGCTCGCTCGAGGATCCGTTCCGCACCGCGCTCGCGGAGGTGGAGGCGCTCCGCGCCGAGGGCGTCACCTGCATCCTCGTCGACATGCACTGCGAGGCGACGAGCGAGAAGAACGCGATGGGGTGGTTCCTCGACGGGAAGGTCTCGGCGGTCGTCGGGACCCACACCCACGTCCAGACCGCCGACGCGCGGCTGCTCACGAACGGCACGGCTTTCGTCACCGACGTCGGCATGTGCGGGCCGTGGGACTCGATCATCGGCGTGAAGAAGGAGCTCGTGCTCGAGCGCTTCCTCACGGCGCGGCCGATCCCCTTCGAGCCGGCGAAGCGCGACGTGTGGCTGCAGGGAGCGATCATCGACATCGACGACGCGACCGGGCGCGCCCGCTCGATCGCGCGGGTGCAGGAGAAGCTCGAGGACACGTAGCCGGCGATTCCGGCGCGTTCGCGGCTCAGCCGACGACGATCAGCGCGTGGTTGCGCTTCCCCTTCTGCAGCATGACGTAGGCGCCGTGGAGCAGGTCCGCGCCGCCGAGCGTCCGCTCCGGGGCGGCGATCGCCTCGCCGTTCACGAGGAAGCCCTTGCCCTGGATGCCGCGCCGCGCGTCGCCCTTCGAGGTGGCGAGCCCGGCTCGGACGAGCGCGTCGAGGACCGAGAGCCCGTCGAGCTCGGCGCGCGGGAGCTTCGCGACCGGCAGCTCCTGCGAGAGGACCTTCAGCACGTCCGCGCCCGCCGCGCGCAGGTCCATGCCGCCAAAGAGCAGCCGGCTCGCCTCGACGACGCTCCGGGAGACCTCGGCGCCGTGCACGCGCGCCGTCATCTCCTCCGCGAGCCGGCGCTGCGCCGGGCGCTTCCCCGGATCGCGCGCCTGCTCCGCCATGAGCGCCGCGACCTCGTCGATGGAGAAGAACGTGAAGAACTTGAGGAGCCGCTCGACGTCGCGATCGTCGCCGTTCAGCCAGAACTGGAAGAACTTGTACGGCGAGGTCTTCGCGGGGTCGAGCCAGACCGCTCCCGACTCGGTCTTGCCGAACTTCACGCCGGACGCGGTCGTGAGGAGCGGGAAGGTGAGCCCGTGCGCGCTCGCCCCCTCCTTGCGCGAGATGAGCTCGGTCCCGGCGGTGATGTTGCCCCACTGGTCGGAGCCGCCCATCTGCAGCTCGCAGCGGTCGTGCTTCCAGAGGTGCCAGAAGTCGAGCGCCTGCACGAGCATGTACGTGAACTCGGTGTAGGAGATGCCCGCCTCCATCCGCCCCTTCACCGAGTCCTTCGCGAGCATGTAGTTGACGGTGAAGTGCTTGCCGACGTCGCGCAGGAACTCCATGAGCCCGAGGGGCCGGAGCCAGTCGGCGTTGTTGCGCACCCGCGCGGCGTTCGCCCCCTCGAAGGAGACGAACCGCTCGAGCTGCCCGCGGATCGCGGCCACGTTCCGGTCGATCTCCTCGACGGTGAGGACCGGGCGCTCCGTCCGCTTGCCGGAGGGGTCCCCGACCATCCCGGTGCCGCCGCCGACGACGATGATGGGCGTGCCGCCGCAGCGCTGCAGCCACGCGAGCGACATCACCGCGAGCAGGTGGCCGACGTGGAGCGAGTCGGCGGTCGGGTCGAAGCCCACGTAGCCGGTGAGGGGCCCCTGCGTGAGGCGGCCCTCGAGGCCGGGCGTGAGGTCGTGGACGAGGCCGCGCGGCCTCAGCTCATCGAGAAGCGTCGTCATAGGGGCGCGTAGATTAGCGCATCAGCGGCGGCCCTTCACGGGGTCGCGCACGGCGCGCCGGAATCCCTTCCCGACGATGTAGACCTCGTACGACGAGTCGCGCGTCGCCATCGGCCGGGCGACGTGGATCTCGTCGAACTCGGCGGCGAGCTCCTTCTTCAGCACGGGGAACTCGCCGCCCATGAAGACCTTCGCGACGAACCCGCCGCCCTTCTCGAGCGTCTCCCCGGCGATCGCGAGCGCCATCCGGACGAGCTCGAGCGAGCGGGCCTCGTCGGTGATCTTGATGCCGATGGTCTTCGGCGCCATGTCGCTCGTGACGAGGTGGAAGCGGCCAGGGTGAAGCGCGCGGATCTTCTCGAGCGCGTCTGGCGCGAGGAGGTCGACGATGGCGGTCCGCACCCACGCCTTGCCGAGGTTGCGGATGGGCTCGAGGTCGACCCCGATCGCGACGCCCCCCTCCCCCACCTCCTCGGCGAGGATCTGGAGGAAGCCGCCGGGCGCGGCGCCGAGGTCGAGCACGGCGTGCCCCTTCCCGAGCAGCCGGTGGCGCTTCAGGATCTCGTCGATCTTGAAGGCGGATCGGGCGCGCAGGCCGGCCTTCTTCGCCTTTCGGTAATAGAAGTCCTTCGGGTCGTAGGGCTTCGCCATGGGCTGCGGTATCCTGCGCGCCCGGATCGCAGTCAAGCCGACATGACGCGCGCCAAGGTTCTCGCCCTCTGTGCCCCGGTGGCCGCCGCCGGGCTCGCGCTCGCCCTCCACGCGACTTTTCGCGTGAACGGGCACACGCGCGAGCTCGCCGAGGCGCGCGCGGAGAGCGCCGCGGCGGGCGCGTCGTTCGTCGCGACGCTGCAGGGGGAGCACGCGGAGCGCCAGCGGCTCGTGTTCGAGCGCCGGCGGACGCTCGCGCTCGAGCTCGCGGCGGCGCGGCGCGACCGGCTGCTCGGCCTCCTGCTCACCGCCGGCGCAGGGCTCGCCGGCGCCGCACTTTCCGTCATGTCTCGTATCTCCGCGGAGATCGAGGAGGATCGCCGGCACGTCGGATCGTGAGCGGGATCCTCGACCGGATCGGTCCTCGAAAAAACCACCGTGATCCTTCGGGTAACCGACTTTCCTCGACCGGAAGAGTCCGAATTTCGCGAGCAAATCCGCTGGCGTGGGGTTGACTTCCCACGCGGCGCCGTGGGATATGGCGGCTCCGTTTCCGTCACCCCGCCCGCGCGGCGCGAAGAGAGGAAGAAGAGATGGCCCTGAAGATCACCGAAGAGTGCATCAACTGCGGCGCCTGCGAGCCGGAGTGCCCGAACACCGCGATCAGCCAGGGTGACGACCTGTACGTCATCGACGTGGCGAAGTGCACCGAGTGCAAGGGCGCGCACGACGCGCCGGCCTGCGCTGGGGTCTGCCCGGTCGACTGCTGCGTCTCCGTGTAAGCGGAACGCGCAGCCGAAGCCGGCTGTTCATCCGAACGCCCCGCCCGTGTCGCAACGGCCGGGGCGTTCGCCGTTGTATGCTCGACGCCGTTTTCGGGCGCCACCTGGCGCCCGCGTCGTCGAACGCCCCCCGGGGCGGAACCGAGGAGAGGAGAGCGGCATGGCCACCGTCATCACCGAGGAATGCATCAACTGCGGCGCCTGCGAGCCCGAGTGCCCGAACAGCGCGATCACCCAGGGCGACGACATCTACGTCATCAACCCCGAGCTCTGCACCGAGTGCGTCGGGTTCCACGCCGAGGAGGCGTGCGCCTCGGTGTGCCCGGTGGACTGCTGCGTTCCGGATCCCGCCCGGACGGAGACCGAGGCGCAGAACTACGGCAAGCTCGCGAAGATTCACGCAGACAAGCAGTTCCCGGCGCTCGCGGAGCTCCCGGCGACCCTGTCGCGCTTCCGCAAGTAGCCTCGCGACGGTCGCTGGCTTCGTGGGGGGCTCTTCGGCACGCGGGGCGTCGTCGTTCTATGGTCGAGGGGTCTCGGGGACCGGCCCGCGCCGGCCAGGAGCGCTCGATGGAATCCCTCCCCGGCGGGCGGCTGGTCGCCCGCATGTTGAAGAAGGAGGGCGTGGGGACGGTCTTCACGCTCTCCGGCCTGCACGTCGCGCCCATCTACGCGGGCTGCGTGGACGAGGGCGTCCGGATCGTCGACACGCGCCACGAGCAGGCGGCGGCGCACGCGGCGGACGCCTGGGCGCGGCTCACGCGCGGCGTCGGCGTCGCGATCGTGACCGCGGGCCCCGGGGTCACCGACGCGGTGACGGGCGTCGCGAACGCGTGGGCGGCGGCGAGCCCGCTCGTGCTCCTCGGCGGCGCGGCGCCGACGTTCAACCAGGGGCGCGGCTCGCTCCAGGAGATGCCGCAGGTCCAGCTCTTCCAGGGCATCACGAAGTGGTCGGAGCGGACGTCCTCTCGAACGGCGCCGACGAGGCGCTCGTCGAGGCGCAGTCGCTCTACCGGACCGACGCGCGGAGCCCCGGCGATCCCGCGAAGCTCGAGCTCGCCCTCGCGCTCCTCTCGCGCGCGGAACGGCCGGTCGTGATGGCCGGGTCGTCGATCTGGCGCGACGACGCGGTGGTCGCGCTCGCAGCGTTCGCCTCGCGCGCCGGGATCCCGGTGTTCCTGAACGGGATGGGGCGCGGGTGCCTGCCTCGCGAGCACCCGGCGTTCTTCGAGCTCGCGCGCAAGGACGCGCTCGCCGGCGCGGACGTCGTGCTCGTCGTCGGGACCCCGCTCGACTTCCGGCTCGGGTACGGCACCGAGCCGACCTTCGCGGGCGGCGCGAAGGTCATCCAGGTGGACGTCGATGCGACCGAGATCGGCCGGAACCGGCCCATCGACGTGGGGATCGTCGGCGACTCGCGCTCGGTGCTCGAGGCGCTCGCCGCGGGGGCGCGCGGGCCTGCGAGCGCGGAGTGGCCGCGGCACCTGCGCGAGAAGGAGGCGGTGCGCCGCGAGAAGCAGCGCGCCTTCGAGGAGAGCGACCGGCGGCCCATCCACCACTTCCGGCTGGCGAAGGCGATCGACACGGTCGCCTCGCGCGCGGGCGACGTGACGTACGTCGCGGACGGCGGGAACATCGTGGCGGTGGCGGCGAAGGTGATCCGCGTGCCCGGCCCCGGGCGCTGGCTCGACCCCGGGCCACTCGGCACGCTCGGTGTCGGCGCGCCGTTCGCGATTGCGGCGAAGCTCCTCGCCCCGGCGCGGCCGGCGTGCGTCATCCAGGGCGACGGCGCGTTCGGCCTGAACGGGATGGACTACGACACGGCGATCCGCTTCAAGCTGCCGATGGTGGTCGTCGTGGGGAACGACGCCGCGTGGGGGCAGATCCTCATCCCGCAGCGCGGGCTCTATGGCGAGGACCACGCGCCGGCGACGCGGCTCGCGCCGACGCGCTACGACCGCGTCGTCGAGGCGCTCGGCGGGAAGGGCGAGCACGTCGACGACCCGGCGGACCTCGTGCCGGCGCTCGAGCGGGCGTTCGCCTCGGGGACGGTCTACTGCGTCGACGTCGCGATCGACCCGGAGGCTGCTGCGTCGAGTGGCGCGGCCGGGTACGCTATCTAGAAATCGAAGCGGGTGTGCTAGCTAGCCAGACAATCCCCCTCTCCCCCGGCACGGGGGAGAGGGTCAGGGTGGGTCAGGGAGAGGGGGAAGACATCCCATGAATTTGAAGCTCGACCGCTCCAAGGCCGCCGTCCTCGTCATCGACATCCAGTCGCGCCTCACGCCCGCGATGCCGCCGGAGGCGCTCGCGTCCGTCGTGAAGTACACCCGCGCGCTCGTCGGCGCGGCGAAGGAGCTCGGGCTGCCGGTCCTCGCGACCGAGCAGTATCCGAAGGGACTCGGGAACGTGATCCCCGAGGTGAAGGACGTGCTGCCGTCGCCGCCGCTCGAGAAGGTGCACTTCTCCTGCGGCGCGGACCCCGCGTTCTCCGCGGCGCTCGAGAAGACCGGCCGCCGGCAGGTCGTGGTCTGCGGGATGGAGACGCACGTCTGCGTCTTCCAGACCGTGCGCGACCTCGTCGCGGCGGGGTACGAGGTCCACGTCTGCTCCGACGCGGTCTCGTCGCGGACGGAGGAGCACCGGCGCACGGGCCTCGAGCTGTGCCGGGAGGCGGGGGCGGTCGTGACGACCGCGGAGACGGCGATCTTCGACCTGCTCCATGAGGCCGCGACCCCCGCGTTCAAGAGGGTGGCGCCGCTCGTCAGGTGAGTGGCGGTGAGTCCGAATCAGCTCTCGGCTGTCTCCGCTCTCCCCCGCAAATCATCGGGGTCTCTTGGTGTCTTCTCCCCTCTCCCCCGCAACTCGGGGGAGAGGGCAGGGAGAGGGGGAGGGCCTGATCGTCGAGCTGAAGACCGGGGTTAGTCAGCGTTGACCGCCCACCGCGCCGGTGCTACTCATCCCGTCCCTGCAAGGCTTCCGGGGCGTAGCGCAGCTTGGTAGCGCACTTGCTTGGGGTGCAAGTGGTCGCAGGTTCAAATCCTGTCGCCCCGACCATCTGAAG
>WNGA01000808.1_pt1 | contig 54020 bp, 51 predicted proteins | sample 5400061 | NCBI WGS metagenome assembly WNGA01 (sample SAMN13153366, study PRJNA577476) | soil metagenome | isolation source: 100 cm soil or saprolite under grassland replicate 2 | place: USA:California | collected 2016-06-15
CTTGGTATTGGCGCGTTCGCGGTCGGGTTCGCAGTCGCGGCTCTGGCCGTCGCGGGCTGCTGCGGCGGCGACGACAACAGCACGACCGGAACCAGTGGCGCGACCGGTGCCAGTGGCGCGGCGCTGAGCGAGCAGGAGTTCGTCTCGCAGGCGAACGCGGCCTGCAAAGAGGCGAACGACAAGATTGCGGCGCTCAAGGCGCCGACCGATCTGCCCAGCACCGCCGATTTCGCGTCGCAAGCCGAGTCGATCGACAATGACGTCTACGCGAAGCTTGCCGCGCTGACCCCACCCAGTAAAGGCCGCCGGGGACAAGCTCGACGCGGTAGCCAGCCGCATGGGGCTGACCGAGTGCGCGAAGGACGTGCAGCCGCAGGGGTAGCCACGACCGCGGTTTGACCAGTCCCGGAGCGGGAAACCGACTTCCGGGACGGTGGAGGGACCGCGGAAGCCAACCGAACTGAACGCACGCTCGTGGTGGGGCGTGCTGAAGCGCACCGTCACGAAGTTCCGGGCGGACAACCTCACCGACTGGGCGGCGGCGCTGACCTACTACGGGATCCTGTCGATCTTTCCGTCGCTGATCGTCTTGGTGTCGATCCTCGGACTTGCCGGCGACTCCGCGACGCAGTCGGTGCTGGACAACGTGAACGCGCTCGGACCGGGCCCCGCTCAGGACATCGTCAGCGGCGCGATCAAGCAGATCGCGGCGAATCAGGGCACGGCAGGGGTCGCCTTGGTGGTCGGTTTGGCGGCGGCGCTTTGGTCCGCCTCGGGGTACGTCGGTGCGTTCAGCCGCGCGTCGAACGTCATGTACGAGATCGACGAAGGGCGCCCGTTCTGGAAGCTGCGACCGCTCCAGCTCGTCGTGACCATGGTGCTTCTCCTGTTGGTCGCGATCAGCGCGATCGCCATCGTCGTCACGGGTCCCCTCGCCGAGCAGGTCGGAAAGCTCTTCGGCTTGGAGGGCACCGCGGTCACCGTTTGGGACATCGCGAAGTGGCCGGTGATCGTGCTCGTGGTGATCACGATGCTGGCGGTCCTCTACTACGCGACGCCGAATGTTCGTCATCCCGGATTTCGATGGATAACGCCGGGAGGCGTGCTCGCCGTATTCCTGTGGATCGCGGCCTCCGCGGCCTTCGCCCTCTACGTCGCCAACTTCAGCTCGTACAACGCTACGTACGGAAGCCTCGCGGGCGTCGTGGCCTTCCTCGTCTGGCTATGGATCTCGAACCTGGCGGTCCTGCTGGGTGCCGAGCTGAACGCCGAGCTCGAGCGGGGGCGCGAGCTCGAGAGCGGGGTGCCTCAGGAGGAGACGATCGCGATCGAGCCGCGCAGCCAGCCGAAGCGGGCCTAGGAGAACTGGCGCCCTGTTCTGGGTCGCGCGCGGCCTGGCCGACCGCGGCTCGCGCCTCGGCTTCTACCGTCTCACCGGCTCGTGGCCCGGCGAGGAGGAGCCGGACGAGACCTAGCGCCCCACGGGACGTCGGCGGGACCGGAATAAGGCCTGAATTCGACGGGTCGTTTCAGGTCGGCTTAGCAGGGCGAGGGCGACTCGTGGGGGCGAGTGAGCGCGTCCGCCAGCCTCTCTACTGTGAGCCACAGATGAGCGACCAGGCTGCATTGACAGATCAGCCCGCACTGGGCGATCCACCCCCCGCGTCAAACGGGCATCGCACCCGGCGCGTGTGGGTGCGCGAGCTCGCCGACGGAGAGGACGTCGCGGGCGTGTTCGCCGTGCGCGAGCGCGAGCTACGCCAGCGCCGCAACGGCGGCGAATGGCTACGGCTCGTGGTCTGCGACAGCTCGGGCAGCGTCGAGGCGGTCGCCTGGGAGAACGTCCAGGAGAGCTTCGGGATCGCCGCCCCGGGCTCTGCGGTCCACATCGCCGGCCGGTTCGGAGTCCATCCCCAGTATGGGCGCAAGATCACGGTCGAGGCGATCCGGACGGCCCGCGCGGAGGAGTTCGAGCAGAGCGATCTGGCTGAGGGGCCCAGCGTGCCGGTCGAGCGCCTGGAGGCCGATCTGCGCGCGCTGCTGGAGACGATTCAAAGCCCGCACCTTCGCGAGCTTCTCGAGCGCATGTTCGGCGCGGACACGGCGGTGTGGACGCGGTTCCGCGAGGCGCCGGCGGCGAAGTACTACCACCAGGCCTACCGGCACGGGTTGCTCGATCACACGGTCTCCGTGGCGCAGGCCGTCAGCGCCGCGGCGTCGGCGTTTCCGGGCGTCGACCGCGACATTGCGGTCACCGGCGCGCTCCTCCACGACATAGGCAAGACCATGGCGTACAACGACGACCCGCTCGCGATTGATCTCACGGACGCCGGTCGGCTTCAGGGAGAGATCCCGCTCGGTTACTACCTCGTACGCCGCGAGGTGGAGCGCATCGACGGGTTCGACCCCGAGCTGGCGCAGGCGATCTTCCACATCGTCCTGTCGCATCACGGCACGCTGGAGAACGGCTCACCGGTGATCCCGGCCACCCGCGAGGCGACGCTCGTCCATGCGATCGACAACCTCGGCGGCAAGCTCGGCAGCTTCGATCGCATCGAGCGCGCGCTGCCGGACGGCGAGACCTGGTCGCGATTCGATCGCGGCATCGATTCCGCGGCGTACTTCCGCGAGCGCGCGGCGTAGCGAACTCGCATCCGCGCGGGTCGGCCCGCAAATTGCGACATCTTGGTGTCGCCTAAGGAACGGCGAGCGAGCAGCCCCTATTCTCCTGCTCGTGGCCAAGGACACCGAGAAGCTGATCCGCCAGCTCTCTCTGATCTCGTTCCTGATGGCCAACGGGCGCCCCGTCTCCGCGCTCGAGATCAAACGCGAGGTCGAGGGCTACAGCTCGATGAACGACGACGCGTTCGCGCGCCGCTTCTACGCGGACCGGGCGGAGCTCGAGAGCCTCGGCATCTCGCTCCAGGTCGAGAAGCCCGCCGAGGGGTTCTTCGAGGCCGAGCTCTACGCGTTGCCGCCGGAGAACTACTACCTGCCGCCGATCGAGTTCACCGACGGCGAGCTGGCGGCGCTGCGCACGGCGCTGGGCCTGCTCGACGGAGAGTTCGCCTACGCCGAGCCGCTGCGCCTCGCGCTCCAGCAGGTGTCGTGGGGGCGCGCCAGCCCCCTGGACGAGAGCGACTCCTCGCCCATCGAGGTGAAGCTCGCCCCCGCCGGCGGCGGTCGAGAACTGTCCATGCGCCTGGCGAAGATCGAGACCGCGATCTCGCGTCGCAAGACGATCGAGTTCAGCTACTTCTCGATGGAACGCGACGAGGTCTCCGACCGCAAGGTCGATCCCTACCACCTCGTGTTTCGCAACGGCCAGTTCTACCTGATCGGCCATTCCCACGAACGCGAGGACGTGCGGGTCTTCAGGCTCTCTCGAATCCGCGGCAAGGTCTCCTACGCGACCAAGGCAGAACACGACTTCTCGCCGCCCGAGGAGTTCGACCGCCGCGACTACGCGTCTCGCGCGGACTGGCAGATGGGGGAGATCGAAGGGACCGCGAAGATCTTCCTGCGGGAGCGGATCGCGTGGCTCGTGGAGCGCGACTTCGGCTCCTACGGCAAGCTGCGCAAGGCGACCAAGAAGGACGGCGCGACCGGCCGAGGGACGATCTACGAGACCGAGTACGCGTCGGGGCGGCAGCTGATCTCCTGGGTCCTGGGCTGGCGTGAGAACGCCCAGCTGCTCGAGCCGCCGGACCTGGCCCGCGAAGCCTCGCAGCGCCTGGAGCTCCTGCGCGAGCGCCACAGCGGCGAATTCTCGGTGGCGAAGATTGTCCGTCGACCGGTGGCCGAGGGCAATGGGCGGCCACGCACCACCAACGGCCGCTCCGAGTCGGTGATTCGCCCAGAGCGGTTTGCCCGCCTGGTCACCCTGGCGGGCCTCCTGATCGGTGCGGCGCGGGAGGGCGGGCGCCTTGGCGTCGGACAGGTGAGGGAGGAGCTGAACGTCAGCCTGGGGGAGCTGCGCGAGGACATCGACGTGCTCAACGTCGTCAACTTCGGCGGGGGCACGTACGTCCTCTACGCGGAGATCGTCGGTGACGAGATCGACGTGGACCCAGACACCTACGGCGACAACTTCGCCCGCCCCGCTCGCCTGCTGCCGCTCGAGGCGAAGGCGCTGGTCGCGGCCATCGACCTGTTCGGCGACCACCTGCCGCAGGCGGGCCTCTCCACGGCGCGCGAGAAGATCGTCGCCGCGCTGGGGCACGATCCTTCGCAGGAAGGCCTGGAGATCGCTCCGGGCCGCGACGATTCCGACGTGGTGCGGACGGTGCACGAGGCGATCGAGCGCCGACGGGTGCTCGAGCTGCACTACTACAAGGAGAACGAGGACGAGTTCATCAAGCGGGAGGTCGAGCCCTACCAGCTCGTCTCAGGGCCGGAGGGCTGGTATCTCGGGTGCTACGACCTCGGTCGCGAGGACACCCGCCACTTCCGCTTGGACCGCATGAAGGAGGCACAGCTCACCGAGCGAGCGTTCGAGCCGCGGGAAGGGGTCAAGGAGCGCCTCGCCGAGCAGGAGTGGCTCGTCCACGGCGAGGTCGGCAGCGCGGGCGTGGCGCGTGTCTGGGTCTCGCCGAACCGCGCCCGATGGCTGCGGGAGGAGCGCACGGTGGTCGAGGAGCTGGCCGACGGCGCCGTGGTCGTGGAGCTGCCCTTCGGGTCCCCGGACTGGCTGATGCGCGAGATCCTCAAGGGCGTGGGTGACCTCGTGGTGCTGGAGCCCGATGACGCCCGGGAGGCGGTTCGCACGGCCGTCTCCATTGGGTGACGTGGGCGACTCTCCGCCCGGGCATCCAGAGATAGAGCGAATCGTCGCGCCGAACCCCGGGCCGATGTCGCTCGAGGGGACCAACACCTACGTGGTCGGAGAGGAGCCCGCCTACGTGATCGATCCGGGACCGGCTGACCCCGGGCACCTGGAGGCGGTCCGGGAGGCCGCCGAGCGCCGCGGGGGCCTCGAGGGGATCCTCATCACGCACTCGCACCGCGACCACACCGAGGGAGCCGAGCGCCTTGACGCTCCGGTTCTATGGGGCGAACTCGGGAGCGGAGACGAAACGAGGTGGTCGGCCCCGGCCCCGCCGCCCGGGTCCGTCCCGGATCGCCTCGGCCCCTTCCGCATCCTGCCGACCCCCGGCCACGCGGCGGACCACGTCTGCTTCGTCTCCGAGCGGGTGTGCTTCTGCGGCGACCTGATCCTCGGACGCGGCTCGTCCATCGTTCCGCCCGCCGCGTTGGGCGGGTCGCTCGTGGACTACATGCATTCGCTTCGGTCCGTGGCAAACCTGGACGTCGATCTGCTCTGCCCTGGACACGGGCCATGGATCACGGATCCCGCCGCCAAGGTCGCCGAGTACGCCGAGCATCGGCTCGACCGCGAGCGCCGACTGCTGAGCGCGCTCGAGGAGGGCGGGCGCTCGCGGAGCCGGCTTCTCGACGAGGTCTGGGACGACGTGCCGGAGCCGCTGCGCCCCGCCGCGGCGTTCGCCATGCAGGCCCACCTGGAGAAGCTCGAGGCGGAGGGCCGCCTCCCTGGCCCGCTTCATGACTGATATGTAAGCGGCGTGGCTCGTTCTCGCCTCTCCCTGAGACGCTGGCGCCGACCGGCGCTGCGACTGGGCATCGCGGGCGTCACCCTCGGGGCGCTGGGCGCAGCAAGCGCCGCGGGCGCCTACCGGCAGCTTTTCCGCAGACCGCTGCCCAAGACGAAGGGCAGCGTGAAGCTGGACGGGCTCGCCGGCCCGGTCGAGATTCGTCGCGATCGCTGGGGCGTGCCGCACATCCGAGCGACCACGCCGCACGATCTGTGGTTCGGGCAGGGGTTCTGCCACGGCCAGGACCGGCTCTGGCAGCTCGACCTCTACAGGCGAACCGCGTGCGGGCGCCTGTCGGAGATCGCCGGCGAAGCCGCGCTTCGCACCGATCGCTTCATGCGCACGCTCGGCCTTCACCATGCCGCGCGGCGCGAGGCCGCGGCGCTCGAGCCGGAGGTGCGCTCGCAGATCGAGGCGCTCTGCGCCGGCGTGAACGCCGCTGCGGCCGCTCGCCCGCTTCCGGCCGAGTTCCAGCTCCTGCGGATCGACTTCGAGCCCTTCGAGCCCGAGCATCCGCTCGCCCTCACCAAGCTCCTTTCGTTCGGCCTCTCCACCAACTGGGAGCGGGAGCTCCTGCGAGCCGAGATGACCCGGGAGCTGGGCGAGGAGCTCGCCACGCGGCTGGATCCCGGATACCCGGCAGGCAACCCGATGATCCTCACCCCGGGTGAGGCGTGGAGCGGCGACGGGCTGGGGCTCGCCGAGCAGATCGCCAAGGTCCGGGATGCGATCGGACTTGCCGTCGAGGCCACCGGCTCGAACAACTGGGCGGTGAGCGCCTCGCGCTCCGCAACCGGCGGGCCGCTACTCGCCGGCGACCCTCATCTGCCTCCAAGCATGCCGGGGATCACCTACCAGGTGGGGCTGTACCTCGGGGAGCGCTTCTGCCGCGGCGCCTCGCTCCCCGGGATCCCCGGGTTGATGATGGGTCAGACGAACGACGTGGCGTGGTCGTTCACGAACGTGCTCGCGGACGTCATGGACCTGTTTGTCGAGCGGCTCGACCGCGACACGTACGAGTTCGACGGAGAGGCACGGTCCCTCGAGATCAGAGAGGAGGAGATCGCGGTCAAGGGGCGCTCGAGGCCGGAGCGGCTGATCGTTCGCGAGACGCACCACGGACCGATCGTCAACGAGGCGCTTCGCGCGGACGACGCCGAGCCGTTGGCGCTGCGGTTCTCGGCGCTCGACTTCGCGGGCCTTACCCGAGCCAACTTCGCAGTACTGGACTGCTCCAGCGGCCAGGAGCTGGTGGCGGTACTTGCCGATCACCCTCATCCCGTCTCCAACCTTGTCTGGGCGGATCGCCACGGCTCGATCGGATACAAGACGGTGGGGCGGCTGCCGGTGCGGCGGGGAGGTTGCCCGGACCTCCCGAAGCCCGGGTGGACCGGAGAGTACGAGTGGGACGGCTGGGTGGCGTACGACGAGATGCCGGAGCTCGTCGACCCGGAGCCCGGGTTCATCGTGACCGCGAACAACCGGATCGCCCCGGAGGACTACCCGCATCACATCACGACCGACTACCTGGACGGCTATCGGGCAAAGCGCATCGAGCAGCTGATCGTGGCCGAGCCCGAGCACGACCTGGAGACCTTCGAGGTCATGCAGACGGACATGCTGTCCCTGCCGGGCCTGGAGACGGTGCACCGCCTGGCCCGCCTGCATCCCCGAGACCAGCGAGAGATGACGGCCATCGAGCGCCTGCGCTCCTGGGACGGGCGGATGAGCCCCGAATCGGTCGCGGCGACGATCTACCAGACCTTCACGCTGCGGCTGGCGCGGGAGGTCACCCGCGCGGCGATCGGCGATCGCGATCTGGCGGATCGCTGGCTCGATCGCGCCGACAATGGCTTCGTGGCCCACGTGACCTCGCCGTGGCGCTGGCACGCGCATCTCCTCGCGCTGTGGGCGGAGGCCGACGAGGCGCTCGTGGGGCGGCCGTGGGACGACCTGGCCCTCGACGCGCTGCGCGCCGCACTCGACCACCTCGAGAGCAAGTTCGGGTCCGACCAGCAGGCATGGCGGTGGGGGAAGGTCCATCCGCTCGACTTTCCACACGCCCTGGGGGACGCGAATCCGCTCTTCGCGCGCATCTTCAACCGCCGCCTCGAGGTGGGGGGCGGCCAGGAGACGGTCGCGCAGGTTGGCTGGGATCCCAACGATCCCTTCGCGGCGATCTGGGCGCCATGCTGGCGCATGGTCGCCGATCCGGTGGATCCCCAGCGCTCGCGCTGGCAGGCCTTCACGGGCCAGTCGGGGCATCCGGGGAGCCCCCATTACGACGACCTGCAGACGGATTGGAAGGAAGGGCGGACGCAGCCGATGGCCGGCGAGGGCCCGTGGCGCCTGTTGAACCTCGAACCCGCACGGGGCAAGTAGGGCTTGAACCCATGCATGGCAAGTAGGGCAATGAATGCGAGATTCCCGGGTTTGGCGCTTTTTGTACCCATACGGTTCATAAATCGCCATTGGCGAGGACGATGAGTCGAAGGGCCGAGATCGCGCTCACGCCCGAGGAGCAGCGCGAGCTGCTCGAGTCGGAGCGCATCGTCGTCGTAGCAACGCACGGCGTTCGGGGCTGGCCGCATCTGATGCCGCTCTGGTACGTGCTTCGCGACGGCGAGATCTGGATCTACACGTACGCGAAGTCGCAGAAGGTTCGCAACCTCGAACGCGACCCACGCGCCACGCTGCTGGTGGAAACCGGTCACGAATACGGCGAGCTGCGCGGGGTGGAGATCGAGGCGGAGGCAGAGATCCATTGGGACCTCGACGAGGTGTATGAGGCGGCGCGCGAGCTGACGGTGCGCTACGCGGAGGGCATCTCGGCCGTCGAGGGAGATGCGGCCGAGGCGCTCAAGGCTCAGGCGAGGAAGCGCGTTGCGGTGCGCTTCGTGCCAAAGCGCGTCGCAAGTTGGGATCACCGCAAGCTCGGCGACACTTACTGAGCGTAACCGTCCCTATCCTTGCCGCGACATGGAGCTTCTGCGGGGCCTGATCCTCTCGGGCGGCGCGGGCACCCGGCTGCGACCGATCACGCACACCTCGGCGAAGCAGCTGGTGCCTGTGGCCAACAAGCCCGTGCTCTTCTACGGCATCGAGGCGCTGGTCGAGGCGGGCGTCGAGGAGATCGGCATCGTGATCGCCCCGGAGACCGGAGACGAGATCGCAGCCGCGGTGGGGGATGGCTCAAGGTTCGGGGCACGGATCACCTATATCCGCCAGGACGAGCCGCTCGGGCTCGCCCACGCCGTGCTGACGGCGGAGGAGTACCTGCAGGGCGGCCCGTTCGTCATGTACCTCGGGGACAACCTGCTTCGTGACGGGATCACCGATCTGGTGGGTGCCTTTCGCGCCTCCGAGCCGGACGCCCTGATCCTCTTGACGAGGGTCCCCGACCCCGGGAACTACGGGGTGGCGAAGCTCGACGGGGATCGCATCGTCGGCCTGATCGAGAAGCCCAGGGACCCGCCCAGCGATCTCGCGCTCGTGGGCGTCTACATGTTCGGGCCACCGATCTACGAAGCGGCAAAGGCGATCGAGCCGTCCGGACGGGGAGAGCTCGAGATCACGGACGCGATTCAGCGGCTGATCGACGGTGGCAAGCGAGTCGAGAGCCATACGGTGGCGGGATGGTGGAAGGACACCGGCCAGCTCGACGACATGCTGGAGGCAAATCGTCTCGTGCTGGAGGACATCGAGCGGCGCGTCGACGGGGAGCTGGTGGATTCCAAGGTGGAGGGTCGCGTCGTCGTGGAGGCCGGCGCCCGTCTCGAGCGCTCCGTGGTGCGTGGCCCGGCGATCATCGGAGCCGACGCCCGCATCAGGGATGCGTACATCGGCCCCTACACGTCGATCGACGCCGGCGTCGTGGTGGAGCGCTCCGAGGTCGAGCACTCCATCCTGCTGGCGGGCTCGAGCGTCAGCGATCTCGGCTCGCGGATGGAGGCGAGCCTGCTGGGCCGCAACGTGACGCTGTCGCGTGGCGACGGGTTGCCGAAGACGCTGCGGATGATCGTCGGCGACAACGCGGAGATCAAGATCCCATGAGCCGGTTTTCGATTGCCACCTGCCATGCGCACGGGAGCTGGTGGCGGTGAGACTGCTCGTCACGGGCGCCGGTGGGATGCTCGGCCGCGAGGTCACCGCGGCGTCCCACTCGCGCGGTCACGAGGTGGTGGCGCTGGCGCGACCGGCCCTGGACATCACGGATTCGGTGGCGGTGGAGGAGGCGATCGCGCGCTACGAGCCAGACGCGGTGATCAACTGCGCCGGGTTCACGGACGTCGACGGCGCGGAGGACGACGAGGCGGGCGCGACGCTGGTCAACGACGAGGGCGCGGCCCTGCTTGCTGGGGCGGCCGCAAGCGTCGGCGCCAAGGTCGTGTATCCGTCGAGCGATTACGTCTTCGACGGCTCGGCACGCCGACCGTATGTCGAATCGGACATACCCTCGGCGCTGTCGGCGTACGGGCGCTCCAAGCAGGCCGGCGAGACCTCGGTTGCGGTCGCCAATCCGCGGCACTTCATAGTCCGGTCCTCGTGGCTGTTCGGGCTGGGCGGCAAGAACTTCGTCGAGACGATGCTGCGCCTCGGCAGCGAGCAGACCGAGATCCTCGTCGTCTCGGACCAGGTCGGCTGCCCCACGTACACACGCCATCTAGGTCATGCGCTCGCTCAGCTGGTCAAGGGCGACGAGTTCGGGATCCACCACATCGCCGGAGGCGGTCACTGCTCGTGGTACGAGTTCGCACAGGAGATCTTCGATCAGGCCGGGCTCGAGTGCCGGGTGATGTCGGCGACCAGCGACATGCTGGCGCGAAAGGCTTCGCGGCCGCCCTATTCCGTCCTCGGCACGGAGAGGCGCAACGGCATCGCGCTCCCTCACTGGCGCGATGGGCTCGCGGCGTACCTGGCGGAGCGCGAGCTGGAGGCCGCCGCGTGAGGATCCTGGTCGCGGGCGGAGCAGGGTTCATCGGCTCCGCTTACGTCCACCGTCGCCTCGCGGCACATCCGGGCGACGAGGTTCGCGTGCTCGACAAGCTCACCTATGCCGGGCGCACGGAGAACCTGGAGGGTCTGTCACGCGACCAGGTGGAGCTGGTGGAGGGAGACATCGCCGACGCCGACATGGTGTCCGGCGCCGTGGAGGGGTGCGACGCGATCGTCAACTTCGCCGCGGAGTCCCACGTGGACCGCTCGATCCACTCGCCCGGAGAGTTCATCCAGACCGACGTCTTCGGCGCCTTCGTGTTGCTCGAGGCCGCACGGGAGAAGGGCATCCGCCATCTACAGGTCTCGACCGACGAGGTGTACGGGTCGATCCCCTCGGGCTCGTTCACCGAGGCCTCGACCCTTCAACCCTCGTCTCCCTACTCCGCCTCCAAGGCGGGTGGCGATCTGATCGTCCGCGCCTACCACCACACCTATGGCGCGGACGCGCTCGTCGTCCGAGGTTCGAACAACTACGGACGGCGGCAGCATCCCGAGAAGCTCATCCCGCTCGCCATCCTGAACGCGCTGGCCGGCGATCCGATCCCCGTCTACGGCGACGGCCTTCAGGTGCGCAACTGGATCTTCGTCGACGACTTCTGCGCTGCGATCGACGTCGTCCTCGAGCGTGGCCAGGCCGGCGAGGTCTACAACGCCGGCGGGCCGGACGAGCTTCGGAACATCGACGTCGTCAAGGCGATCCTCGAGCTGACTGGCCGCGACGAGTCGCTGATCCAGCAGGTGTCGGACCGCCTCGGTCACGATCGCCGCTACTCGCTGTCGTCTGACCGGCTGCGCGAGCTTGGTTGGGAGCCTGAGGTGCGCTTCGACGCAGGTCTGGCGCGCACGGTCGATTGGTACCGCGAGAACGAGGGGTGGTGGGGCCCGATCCGCTCTGGCGAGTACCGCGACTACTACGAGCGCCAGTACGGTCGCGCCCTGAGCTGACTGTGGCGCGCCGAGTCGATACGGATCTCGCCGGCTTGTTCGCAGTGGAGCCGGAGGTTCACGGCGACGACCGCGGCTTCTTGGTCGAGACCTTCCGCGAGCACGTCTGGCGTGATTTGGGGGTTGACGTCGAGTTCGTGCAGGAGAACCAGTCCCGCTCCGCCCGCGGGACGCTTCGCGGCCTCCACTTCCAGCGGGCGCCGGGCCAGGCGAAGCTCGTGCGCTGCCTGCGCGGCACGATCTGGGACGTCGCCGTGGACCTGCGGCGCGACTCGCCGACGTACCGGCGCGGCCAGGGCCTCGAGCTGGACGACCGAAGCCAGCGCCAGCTGTTCATCCCGGTCGGCTTCGCTCACGGCTTCTGCGTCCTGAGCGAGACCGCGGACGTCGCCTACAAGCTCTCCAGCTACTACGACCCGGCGACCGAGGAGGGCTTCGCCTGGGACGACCCCGACGTCGGCATCGACTGGCCGATCTCGGATCCGACGCTCTCCGAGCGCGACCGCAGCGCGCCCCGTCTCGCCGAGATCGCCGAGTCCCTTCCCTGGTAGGGACCCACCAAGGCGCGGCGCTCGAGCTCAGCCCTCGCTGAGGATGCGTGCCTTCTGGGACTCGAACTCGGAGTCGGTGAGCATCCCTTTTTCCTTCAGCTCGGCCAGCTTCGCGAGCTTGTCCACGGGATCCTCCTCCGCCGGGGCCTGAGCCGGGTTGCCGAAGCCCGAGCCGAACGTCACGCCTGTCGACTCCACCGGAGGCTCGACGGTGACGTTGGTGCCGAGCTGGTCCTGGAGCAGGCGGGCGAGCTCCTGCGGGTCCTGTGTCTGTGACTGGGCGTCCTTGACCTTGGACATGAGCGTCTGCATGTCCATTCCGCCCATCCCGGATGCGTCTCCGAACTGCACGGCGGCGCCGGCTGGCGAGTCGTCGAGCATGAGCTTGTCGTGGTCCTGCGGGTCGTACAGGACCGCGAGGCGCGAGCCGGCCGAAGGAATCGCAAGCTGCGGATAGCGGAAGCGCTCCTCGACCTCGAACGGCGGCTCATCAGGGGGCTCGACCCGGAGCTTGGTCTTCAGGACCACCTCGGTGTTGGAGACGATGTTCTCGTTCCCCGAGGTCACGGACATCCCGCGTTTCGCGATCTCGACCACGACCGCCGAGGCGCGCTTGCCGTTCTCTTCGAGCTTCCTCCGGGTGCGACGAGACGCCTTGCCGAGCATGTGACTCCTTTCACGATCCTCAATACGCCAGGCGACGGTACCACCGTGTCCGGCCCCGGCGTAATTGGCCGTCCGGCGGATCCGTAAGATCGGAGGGTTGGCCACCCAGGCAAAAGCAACTGCGGAATCGGCTCTGACGCCGTTTTCGGCACCCGTCAGGCGCTGGTTCGAGGCCTCGTTCGAGGCTCCGACGCCCGCCCAGGCGATGGGCTGGCCGCTGATCACCGCCGGCGCGAACACGCTGATCTGCGCGCCCACGGGCTCGGGGAAGACGCTCGCCGCGTTCCTGTGGGGGATCGACACGCTTGCTCGCAGGGCCAGTGGGGATCCCGGCACCCCCGGAGGCGAAGCTGAGGAGGCGCCGGGCCTTGGTTCTGGCGTGCGGATCGTCTACGTCTCGCCGTTGAAGGCTCTGTCGTACGACATCGAGCGCAACCTCCGCGCTCCGCTGAAGGGAGTGGGCGCCGAGATCTCCGTCGGCCTGCGGACCGGGGACACGCCGCAGCGCGAGCGCCAGGCGATGCGCCGCAAGCCTCCCGACATCCTGATCACGACCCCCGAGTCGCTCTACCTGATCATGACCTCGGGGGCGCGGGAGATCCTCACCGGGGTCGAGGCGGTGATCGTCGACGAGATCCACGCCGTCGCGCAGTCGAAGCGGGGGGCTCATCTTGCCCTGACGCTGGAGCGCCTCTCCCACCTCGTGAGCTCGAACGGCGGCTCCGATCCGCAACGGATCGGCCTCTCCGCCACCCAGCGACCGCTGGACCGGATCGCGGGTTTCCTCGTCGGCCCGCGCCGCGAGTGCGAGATCGCGGACGCGGGAAAGGCGAAGGAGCTCGACCTGGAGATCGTCGTCCCCGTCGAGGACATGACGGAGCCCGACGCCTCGATCGAGAAGCGCCGCGACGGTGGCGACTCGGGCTTCGACGCTGCACCGACATCGCGGTCGATATGGCCCGCGATCTACCCCGAGCTCTTGAAGCTGGTTCGCGAGCACACCTCGACGATCATCTTCGTCAACAACCGCCGCGGCGCCGAGCGCCTGGCGAAACGCCTGAACGAGCTGGCGAACGAAGAACCCCCTCTAGAGCTACCGCCGAGCGAACACGCGGGTCACGCGTCATCCGCGGGTGGCGCGGCATGGGGGTCCCCCGCCCGAGGAGCAACTGAACCGCAGGGCGGGGGTAATGCCGCGACAGGACCCGCGGATGACGGCTTCCGCGAGATCGCCCGCGCCCACCACGGCTCGCTGGCGCACGAAGAGCGCCAGATCGTAGAGGAGCTCCTCAAGTCCGGGCAGCTGCCCTGCCTGGTCGCGACGTCGTCGCTGGAGCTCGGGATCGACATGGGCGCCGTGGACCTGGTGATCCAGGTCGAGTCGCCGAAGTCGGTCACCCGCGGCCTGCAGCGGATCGGCCGTGCGGGACACACGCTCGAGGAGGTCTCCGTCGGGCGCATCTTCCCCAAGTTCCGCGCCGACCTCCTCGAGTGCGCCGTCGTGGCCAAGCGCATGCGACAGGGGGAGATCGAGGAAACCGTGATCCCGCACAACCCGCTGGACGTCCTCGCCCAGCACCTAGTCTCGATGTGCGCGGACGACGAGTGGGAGGTGGCCGAGGTCGAGCGGCTGGTCACCGGGGCCGACCCCTTTTCCGAGCTCTCGCGCGAGCAGCTCGAGAACGTGCTCGACATGCTGGACGGCCGCTATCCGTCGGACCGCTTCGCCGAGCTTCGCCCGCGCCTCGTCTGGGATCGCGCCGCCGGCACGCTGCGCGGCCGCCCCGGAGCGCGGCAGCTGGCGGTGACCAACGCGGGCACGATCCCCGACCGTGGCCTGTACGGCGTCCACCTCCCCGACGGCCGGCGAGTCGGCGAGCTCGACGAGGAGATGGTCTACGAGGCGCGACCGGGGCAGACGTTCTTGCTCGGTGCGACGACCTGGCGGATCGAGGAGATCACACGCGATCGCGTCGTGGTCACGCCGGCGCCCGGCACGCCGGGGGCCGTGCCCTTCTGGAAGGGCGACGGCGTGGGGCGCCCGGCCGAGCTCGGGCGCGCAATCGGGGAGTTCGCGCGCGAGGCTGTGAGCGCCAGCCCGAAGCAGCTCGCCGAGGACTACGACCTGGACCGGCTCGCAGCGGAGAACCTGGTCGCATACCTCCGCGAGCAGCAGGCGGCGACGAGGGTCGTGCCGTCGGACCGGACGGTCGTCGTGGAGCGCTTCCGCGACGAGATCGGCGACTGGCGCCTGTGCGTGCTCTCGCCCTGGGGCGGGCGCGTCCATGCTGCGTGGGGCCTCGCGCTCTCGGCGCGGATCCGGGACGAGCACGATCTCGAGGCGGACGCGATCTGGTCGGACGATGGGATCGTCGTCCACCTCCCAGATGCGGACGAGGCGCCACCCGCGGATCTGGTGCTCCTCGAGGCCGACGAGGTCGAGGACCTCGTCGTTCGCGAGCTGGGAGGGTCGGCGCTGTTCGGCGCTCGGTTCCGCGAGAACGCCGCGCGCTCCCTGCTGATCCCGCGCGCCTATCCGGGCAGGCGGACGCCGTTGTGGCAGCAGCGCCTGAAGTCGCAGAGCCTGCTCGAGGTGGCGAAGGACTTTCCGCGCTTCCCGGTGATCCTGGAGACCTATCGCGAGTGCCTGCGCGACGTGCTGGACCTGCCGAGCCTCGAAGGGCTGCTTCGCGACCTCTCCTCGCGGCGCATCTCCCTGGTCGAGGTCGAGACCCCCACGGCCTCGCCGTTCGCCTCCTCCCTCCTCTTCGACTACGTCGCCACCTACATGTACGAGGGCGACACCCCGAATGCCGAGCGCCGGGCGGCGGCGCTGTCGCTCGACCGCGACCTCCTGCGCGAGCTCCTGGGGCAAGAGGAGCTTCGGGAGCTGATCGATCGCGAGGCGCTCGCCGACGTCGAGGATTCGCTCCAGCACCGGACGGAGCTGGCGCGCGCCAAGGATCGCGACGCCCTCCAGCAGATCCTCCGGCGGCTGGGCGACCTGACCTCGGAGGAGTGCGAGGAGCGCGTCGCGGAGGGCTATTCGGCCGCATCGATGCTCGCCAAGCTGGAGCGAGAACGCCGCGCCGTGAGGGTGCGCATCGCCGGCGAGGAGCGATGGGTCGCGGCCGAGGACGCCGGCCTGTATCGCGACGCCCTGGGCGCTCCGCCCCCCGCGGGGCTCCCGGAGAGCTTCCTGGAGGCCGTTCCGGACGCGATGGTGGCGCTGGCCCGCCGCTATGCGCGCACCCATGGGCCGTTTCCCACGGCTCAGCTTGCCGCCCGCTACGGGGCAGACCCGTCGGCGGCACTGCGAGAGCTCGAGCGGGCGGGCGAGATGGTCCGCGGGGAGCTCCTTCCGGGCGGCGCCGAGCGGGAGTGGTGCGATCCCGACGTGTTGCGCCGCCTCCGCAGGGCGAGCCTCGCTCACCTGCGCGCGGAGGCCGAGGCCGTGGATCAGCGCGAGCTGGCGCGCTTTCTCCCCAGCTGGCAGAACGTCGATTCCCACCGGCCGGCCGGCGCTGGCCCCGATCGGCTTCGCGAGGCACTCGTGTCGCTTCAGGGGGTGTCGCTGACCCCCGAGGTCTGGGAGCGCGACGTGCTGCCGCGGAGGCTGGGCGCATACAGCCCGGCGTGGATGGACGAGCTCTGTACGGGCGGCGAGCTCGTGTGGATCGGGGCCGGGGCGCTCGGGCGAAGCGGCGGCAGGGTGGCGCTGTATTTCCGCGAGGACGTGCGGCTCGCGGGACCACCCCCCGCCAATGCCAAGCTCGACCCGCCCGAGGGCGACGTGCACGACGCCATCCGCGAGCTTCTTGCCCGGCAGGCCTGCTTCTGGCTGGACATCGTGGGCCAGGTTGACGTTCCGGCCGCAGAGCTCCACGCCGCGCTGTGGGACCTCGCCTGGGTGGGCGAGGTGACAAATGACGCCTTCGCGCCACTTCGCGCGAGGCGCCTCTCCGCCGTGGCGCGACTCGAGCGGCGCGGCAGGCGATTCGCCACGCGGCGGGCACCGGCCGGGCCTGCGCTGGCTGGCCGCTGGTCCCTGACGGCGCCCCTGTTCGAGAACGCCCCGTCCGCGGGTCCTCGCCTGCGCGCGCAGGCGGAGCTGATGCTGGAGCGCTATGGGATCGTCACTCGCGAGACGGTGCTCGCCGAGGGCGTTCCGGGCGGGTTCTCCAGCCTCTACGGCGAGATGTCCAATCTGGAGATGCTCGGGACGGCGCGGCGCGGCTACTTCGTGGAGGGGCTCGGAGGCGCCCAGTTCGCGCTCCCGGGCGCGGTCGAGCGCCTGCGCTCCCTTCCCCGCGACGAGGGTCGCTATCTCGTGCTAGCGGCCACCGATCCCGCCAATCCCTATGGCGCGGGCATCCCCTGGCCGAAGCGGGACGAATCCGCCGGACGGGGTGGTCGGCGCCCCAGTCGCACCCCGGGCGCCTACGTCTTGCTGCGCGACGGCGAGCCGCTGCTCTTCGTCGAGCGCGGTGGCCGGGGAATCCTGCGCCTGCGCGAGCTGGAGGGCGAAGCGCTCGCCGAGGCCGTCGGCGAGCTCGCCGACGCGGCCCGGGAGGGGGTGCTCCCCAGGCTCGGGATCGAACGCCTCGACGGGGAGCCGGTCATCGGCTCCGGGCTCGAGGAGATGCTGATCGCCGCGGGCTTCTCCCGGCAGCCGCGTCGCCTCGTCGCGTCCCCATAGCCCGATGCGATGCGCCAGCTGCGGCTGTCGGCCGAGCGGATGCGCAAGAGCGAGATAATCGAAGCGTGAGAGGGGAGCGATGAGCAAGGCGAGCAATCCGGCGGAGCTGCTTTCCCGAGTGCCGCTGTTCTCGGAGCTCTCCCGCGTGGAGCTGGAGCGGATCGCGCGCGTCGCCGTGCCGCGCTCCTACCCCGCCGGCGCACGGGTCTTCCACGAGGGCGACCGCAGCGACGCCTGCTACGTGGTGCGCTCGGGCGATCTCCGCGTCACGAGGGAGCACTCCGACGGGCGTGCGATCGCCCTGGCGACGCTCGGAGCGGGTGACTTCTTCGGCGAGCTGGCGATGCTGGACGGTCAGGCGCGATCGGCGAGCGTGGAGACACTCTCGGATGCCGAGCTGGTCGCCCTCCCCGCTTCGGATTTCCGGCGGCTGCTCGCCGAGCGGCCGGAGATCTCGCTGAAGCTGATCGGAGCGCTGACGCGCCGTCTTCGCGAGACGAACGAACGGGTGGCGCGCCAGTCCTTTCAGACGGTTCCGAGCCGGGTCGCCGGCGTCCTCACTCGGCTGATCGCGGAGGAGTCGGCGCCGGATGCCCGTCATGGAGCGACGATCCGCATGACGCAGTCGGATCTGGCTCAGCTCGCCGGGACGTCTCGCGAAAGCGTCAGCCGATTCCTGGCCACGCTCGAGCGCGCGGGGGTCGTCCGCGTGGGCCGCGGACGCGTCACCGTGCTGGAGCCGCGCCGCCTGAACGCGTACATCTTCTGATGGCGCGGCCCTTCGGCGCCGCGGACCCAGCCTCCCTGCGCGCCGACATGGTGGAGCGGCAGCTTCGGCGGCGAGGGATCACCGACGAACGCGTCCTTGCCGCGATGGAGGCTGTGCCGCGCGAGCGTTTCGTGCCGGAGCGATACCGGCGCCGAGCCTATGCGGACTCCGCGCTGCCGATCGGCTACGAGCAGACGATCTCGCAGCCCTGGATCGTGGCGGCGATCTGTCAGGCCCTGGCGCTCGACGGTTCCGAGCGCGTGCTCGAGATCGGTACGGGCTCCGGTTACTCGGCCGCGGTGCTGGCGCTGCTCGCTCGCGAGGTGATCACGATCGAGCGCGTCGAGGAGCTTGCGGCGGCCGCCCGCGGCACGCTCGCCGAGCTCGGCGTCGAGAACGTCGAGGTGCTGGTCGGGGATGGCAGCGCGGGCCTCCCGGACCGCGCGCCGTTCGAGGCCATCGCGGTGCACGCCACGGCTCCGGCGCCGCCCGCGACGCTGATCGAGCAGCTGACCGTCGGCGGCCGGCTTGTGGTGCCGATCGCGAGCCACACCGCGGACATGCTGACCGCCTTCATCCGCCGCGCCGCCGACGTCGACGCGACCACGGGCCAGGGATTGGAGCAGGTCGTGATCGGCCCCTGCAGATTCGTGCCGTTGATCGGCAGCGAGGGATTCCCCGGATAGCGGAAACGGCCGGACGCGTTAGGCTGGCGCCGGTGTGTGACCCATGAGCGGCGGCCTGTTTGCCCTCAACTTCTTCTCGCCCGCGTTCGTCGATCAGCTGAAGCGGGGCCGCAAGACGGCCACGATCCGGCTCGGCGACAAGTCGCGCAAGTACCAGCGCGGTCAGGTCGTCTGGATCACCGTGGGATACCAGCACAGCCCGCGCGAGAAGATCTTCTCCGCGGTGATCGACGACGTCGAGGTCAAGCGCGTGCGCGATCTCTCGCCGCGCGACATCGAGCACGACAACCCGGAGTTTCGCCGCCTCGACGAGACGGTCGGCTTCCTGCGTCAGATCTACGGCCGCGAGATCAGCCACGACGACACGGTGACCGTCATCCGCTTCTCCCGGGTGGTCGAGTCGGCGAGCCCCCAGTTCGGCAACGGCGAGCCGCCATCGCGGAACTAGATGTGTCCGAGTACCGCTTTCTGACCACCTGGTGCCTGGAGGCGCCGCGCCAGCGGGTCTGGGACGCGATCTGGGAATCGGAGCGCTGGCCGGAGTGGTGGCGCGGCGTCGTCGCGGCACAGAAGCTGGTGGAGGGGGACGAGGACGGCATCGGCCGGGTGGGGCGCTACACGTGGCGCTCCCGGCTTCCCTACGACCTCGACTTCGAGCTGACCACCACGCGGGTGAACGAGCCCTATCTGCTGGAGGGACAGGCCGATGGCGAGCTCGCCGGAACCGGCCGCTGGCGCCTGTTCGAGGAGAACGGCGAGAGTCCGGTGCCCGGATCTAAGTCGCACCGGCTTAGATTCATCGCTTGACAGCGCGTCCGCTCCGGCTACACTGACGAGGCGGCCTTGGCACTCTTGCATGTAGAGTGCCAGGCTCGGCAGGACCCACAGACGACTTGAACAGCTCGACCAGACGGAGGTAACAGACGAATGAAGCTCAAGCCCCTTGGCGATCGGCTGATCGTCCAGGCGATCGAGGAGGAGGCGACGACCGCAAGCGGCATCGTCCTCCCGGATACCGCCAAGGAGAAGCCCCAGAAGGGCAAGGTGATCGCCGTCGGCGACGGGCCGATCGAGGACGGAAAGCGCCGTCCGCTCGATGTCGGCGAGGGCGACGAGGTCCTCTACTCGAAGTACGGCGGCAGCGAGATCACGGTGGACGGCGAGGACCTGCTCGTGCTTCGCGAGTCGGACGTCCTGGCGAAGGTCGTCTAACCCACACGACTTAGACAAGGAGGAATGAACCGATATGGCTCACAAGGAGCTCAAGTACGACGCCGAGGCGCGGACCGCGCTTCAGGACGGTGTCGACGCCGTCGCGAACGCGGTCAAGGTGACTCTCGGCCCCAAGGGGCGCTATGTGGTGCTCGACAAGAAGTTCGGCGCCCCCACCATCACCAACGACGGCGTCACGATCGCGCGTGAGATCGAGATCGAGGACGTGTTTTCCAACCAGGGCGCCCAGCTCGTCCGCGAGGTTGCGACAGCGACCAACGACGTCGCCGGCGACGGCACGACGACCGCGACGCTGCTCGCCCAGACGATCGTGCATTCGGGCCTCAAGAACGTGGCCGCCGGAGCGAACCCGCTGGCCCTGAGGCGCGGGATCGAGAAGGCCGTCGATCAGGTCACCCAGAACCTGCGCGAGAAGCAGTCCCGTGAGATCGCGGGCAAGGAGCAGATCGCGCGCGTCGCGGCCATCTCGGCCGCGGACGACGAGATCGGCAACGTGATCGCGGACGCGATCGAGAAGGTCGGCAAGGACGGCGTCGTGAACGTCGAGGAGGGCCAGACCTTCGGCATGGAGCTCGAGTTCACCGAGGGGATGCAGTTCGACAAGGGCTACATCTCCCCCTACATGATCACCGACCAGGATCGCATGGAGGCGGTGCTCGACGAGCCCTACGTCCTGATCGCGAACCAGAAGGTGGGCTCCGTCCGTGACCTGCTGCCCGTCCTCGAGCAGGTCATGCAGAGCGGCAAGTCGCTCCTGATCGTCGCCGAGGACGTCGAGGGCGAGTCCCTCGCCACCCTCGTGGTCAACAAGCTCCGTGGGACCTTCACCGGCGTCGCCGTGAAGGCCCCCGGCTTCGGCGACCGGCGCAAGCGGATGCTCGAGGACATCGCGGTCCTCACCGGTGGCGAGGTGATCACGGAGGAGATGGGCCTGAAGCTCGAGAACACGCAGGTCTCGCAGCTCGGTCGCGCGCGTCGCGTCGTGGTCGCAAAGGACACGACGACGATCATCGACGGCGCCGGCGAGAAGGCCGAGATCGAGGGCCGGATCAACCAGATCCGCTCCGAGATCGAGACCACGGACTCCGACTTCGACCGCGAGAAGCTCCAGGAGCGCCTCGCGAAGCTCGCGGGAGGGGTCGCCGTGGTGAAGGTCGGAGCCGCCACCGAGACCGAGATGAAGGAGAAGAAGCATCGGGTCGAGGACGCGCTCCAGGCGACCCGGGCGGCGCTCGAGGAGGGCATCGTGCCGGGCGGGGGCGTGGCGCTGCTGAACGCCCAGGAGGCGGTGGACGCCGAGACCCTCGATGACGGCGACGAGCGCACGGGGGCCGAGATCATCCGGCGTGCGCTCGAGGAGCCGATGCGCCAGATCGCCGAGAACTCGGGCTTCGAGGGCTCGGTCGTCGTGAACAAGGTCCGCGACCTGAAGCCCGGCGAGGGCCTGAACGCGGAGTCCGGCGACTACGGCGACCTGGTCAAGGACGGCGTCATCGACCCGACCATGGTCACCCGCTCGGCGCTGGAAAACGCGGCGTCGATCGCCAAGAACATCCTCACCACCGAGGCGATCGTCGCCGAGCCGCCGGAGAAGGACGGCGCCGGCGGAATGCCCGGCGGCATGCCGGACATGGGCGGGATGATGTAGGCAGGCGACTCCGTCGCCTGCAGTTTCGCGAGGGGCCCGGCATCCGCCGGGCCCCTCGCCTTTGCTATTCGTCTCGCCAGCTCAAGGCCAGCACCCGGACGGCCGATGGATGACTATGGGGGGCTTCTCTCGCAGTCGCGTCGGGTGGACCGTGCTTGTCTGCCTGGTCGCCGCCGCCACGGCGCTGATCGCGCCGGCGGCGCAGGGGCACACGCACTCCGCCCGGGACGCAGGCGCCGCTGCCGGCGTCCCCGCCTCGGTCGAGCGCGTTCTGGGACCGCACACCAGCGTGACTGCCAGTGGCCTCTATCGCGTCCGACTCCAGGACGGCGACACGGTCCTCACGCACGGCCCCGACCCAAAGGCCGAATTCGCCGGCCCTGCCGAGACCTTCAGCCCGGGCGATCCCGAGCGGCCGCCCGCCTGCGCTACCGATTACTACCAGCATGTCATTTACGCGTACGTCATTGGGCAACCGGACCGGTCCTCGCAGGTCGTGTCGGAGATCCAGACCGCGATGCGACAAGCCGACGCCGCGCTGAACACGAACTCACTTCTGTCGGGTGGCCCGACGGCCGATTACAAGGTGCTGTGCGACCCGGGCGGACAGATCAAGGTCGACACGCTCATGGTGACCCCCAGCACCACCTCGATCTTCAGTGACACCGTCTCAGCAGCCGAGGCCGTCGGCTTCGACGCCCGCAGCCAGGACTACACGATCTTCCTCGACGCCACGGACCCGTCGGCATGCGGACTCGGGACGCTGATCCCCGACGAGACCCTCAGCGCCGACAATCACAGCAACAACCCCACGGGCCTCAGCCATTCCTATTCTGGCTACGCGGTCATCTTCCGGGACTGCTGGGGCGCCCACGTGGTCATGCACGAGAACGGCCACAACGAGGGCGCCGTCCAGTACGGCGCGCCGCATTCGACCGGCAACGGCGGGCACTGCTATGACGAGCAGGACATCATGTGTTACTCGCCCGATGGGGGTGATCTCAACCAGGGCGGAACAGCCCTGCTCTGCAACGACCTGGAGCACTTCGACTGCGGGTACGACGACTACTTCGACTCCGCGCCGGAGCCGGGCGAGTGGCTGTCCAGCCACTGGAACATCGGCTCTAGCCTGAACCACTTCATCGCGTTCGGAGGCGGCGCGCAGGGGTTGCCGCCCAAGGCGTCGTTCACCCAGTCCTGCGTTGCCCTGACGTGCAGCTTCACCGACACCTCGACTGACGACGGCTCGATCGCCTCGTGGTCGTGGAACTTCGGCGACGGCACGACCTCGACCCAGCGAAACTCCTCGCACACGTTCCCCGGCACCGGCACCTATCAGGTCTCGCTCCAGGTCACCGACGACACCGGGCAAACCAACACCGCCACCGCCTCGGTCACGGTTGTCGCAGGAGTCCAGCGACTTCTCAATGGTGTGGGCGCTCATGGCCTGTCGGCCGCACGGGCTGGCTGGAATCGCTACACATTCTCGGTTCCTCATAACAGGAGCCTGCTGCGCGTGACGCTCGACGGTCCGGCGTGTACCCGGACCGGCCGCGACTGCATCCCGGAGCTGGACCTCTACGTGCGACGAGGCCTCGATCCCAGCCCGCGCGCATGGCAGTGTCGCCCGTTCCTTCTGGGTCCCGATGAGACCTGCACCATCCGCAACCCGAGAAGCGGCTCGTGGCACATCGGCGTCCTCAACGCCAACGCTCCACTGGCCACCCCTTTCACGGTCAAGGCGACGGCTCGCCGGTAGGCGCTCCTCGCGTTGTCTGGGCGATCGCCGATCAGGCAGTGGCGAGCACGTCCGCGATCCTCCTGGGCTCGACGCCCAGCTCCTCGGCGTCCGCCGTCCCGCGAGAGGTGACCATCGGCACCTCCATCAGCTCCGCCTCCTCCCAGGTGGCGAAGAGGGCGTCCCCGAAGATGTGGCGCAGCGTGACCAGGGTCAGGTGCACGAGGCCGAGGGGCACGTGTACGAGTCGCCGCCTGCGCCCCGCCGCGCGGGCAACCTCGAGCGCGATCTCGTCATACGTGAGCAGCTCGGGGCCGGCGAGCTCGTACCGAGCGCGTTCGTCCGGCTGCTCGAGCGCCGCGATCACGCAGCGGGCCACGTCCTGCGCCCAGATCGGCTGGTAGGCCGCACGCCCGGAACCCGAGATCGGCAGCACCGGCAGCAGTGCGAGTCGCTTCATGAGCCGGACCCACCGGTCGCCCGGGTCGTAGACGATCGACGGCGCGAAGACCGTGGTGGCGAGCGGTGAGTCCCGAACCGCTCGCTCGGCGAGCGCCTTGGCGCGGAAGAAGCGCGTGCGTTGGATCTCGCTGGCGCCGATGGCCGAGAAGAAGACGAAGCGCTCGACCCCGGCGCGTTCGGCCGCCCGCAGGAGCCGGGCGCTGGCAAGGCCGTTCAGCTCCTCGACGCGTGCGTGCGGCTCGTCCCGTATCGCGGCGGCCAGATGGATCACGGTGTCGACGCCACGCAGCGCCTGGCGCTGGAGGTGGCGGTCGCCGAGGCGGGCCAGATCCCCCAGGGCGATCTGGACGTCGACGCGATGGCGCCCCAGGCCCCGCGGGTCCCGGACCAGCGCGCGCACGTCCTGGCCGCCTTCCAGCAGGAGCGGGAGCAGCGCCCTGCCCACCGTGCCGCTGGCCCCGGTCAGGAGGATCACGGCCGGAGACTCTATCCACGCACCATCGCTCGCCTAGAATGTCCGCTCCGCTCGGCCGAGGTCGGTGGGCGGCGATCTGGACCAACCCAACAGGCAGCGAACGAAAGGGAGACCACAACGTGGCCTACGTCATCGCGGAGCCCTGCATCGGCACGAAGGACAACTCGTGCGTCGAGGTGTGTCCGGTCGACTGCATCCATCCGACCCCGGACGAGCCCGACTACGAAGGGGTCGAGCAGCTCTACATCGATCCGGACGAGTGCATCGACTGCGACGCGTGCGTCGAGGCCTGCCCGGTGGATGCCTGCTTCGCCGAGGATCAGCTGCCCGACGAGTGGACCAAGTTCGTGCAGATCAACGCCGAGTACTTCTCGGGCAAGTAACCGGCTGGGTTCCTCCAGCCAGTAACCGGCTTGGCGGCTAGCGGCTTCCCGCCTGGACGACGGGCAGCTCGGTGCCGCTGACGGCCGCGTGGGCCGCCACGGCGGCCGGGGGCGCCTGCATCACGGGCAGCTCCTGGGGCGTCGCCGCGACGATCCCGCGAGCGGCATCGCGGATCGCCTGAGCCGCGGGTGCGTCCGGGTCCTTGAGGACGAGCGGCGATCCGGAGTCGGCGTGCTCGCGCAGCTCCTCGGACAGCGGCACCTTGCCGAGCAGCGGCACGCCGAGCTCGTCGGCGAGCAGCTGTCCGCCGCCTTCGCCGAAGATCGTGAATCGCTGCCCGTCGGGAGCGGTGAAGCCCGACATGTTCTCGATCACGCCCAGGAGCTCCAAGTCGACCTTGCCGGCCATCTCGGCGGCCCGGCGCGCGACCGTCTGCGCGGCGGGCTGGGGTGTGGTGACCACGAGGACCTTGGCCTGGGGAAGCAGCTGCGCGAGCGTCATCGAGACGTCCCCGGTGCCGGGTGGCAGGTCGAGCAGCAGGTAGTCCAGCTCGCCCCAGTCGACGTCCTCCAGGAACTGCTGGATCGCCTTGTGGAGCATGGGCCCGCGCCAGACGACCGCCGCGTTCTCCTCGAGGAAGAAGCCGATGCTCATCACCTTGATTCCGCCGGGCGCCGTGAGCGGGACGATCTTGCGCTCCGCGTTGACCTCCGGCTTGCGATTGACGCCGAGCATGCGCGGCATCGAGTAGCCGTACACGTCGCAGTCGAGGGCGCCGCTCGTCTGGCCGTCGGCCTGAAGGGCGGCTGCGAGGTTCGCGGTCATGGTGGACTTCCCTACGCCGCCCTTGCCCGACGCCACGCAGACGACGTTCTTCACCTGCGCCAGCGCGCCCTCGGGGAGGCGCTGGCGGCCGAGCGAGTGTTGGAGCCTTCCCTTCTCCTCGTTTGAGAGCACGTCGAAGTCGACGGCGACCCCGGAGACGCCTTCGAGGCGGCCCACGTTCTCCGCGACCGCCTGCTGGAAGTGGGACCGGATGGGGCACCCTGGCGTGGTCAGCGAGACGACCACATCGACCTCTCCGCCGTCGCCGACCTCGATCGAGCGCACCATGCCGAGGTCGACGATCGAGCGCCGCAGCTCGGGATCGATGACGCCCTTGAGGGCCTCGGTGACCTGTTCCTTGGTTGGAACTGGCATCTGGGTTCATTGTCGCAGGACGGCGTGTTCGGGTTAGCGATGGAGTCGCTCCCCGACTTCTGAAGCCTTTGCCTGTCCATAGCATGCAAAGGCTTCAGAAGAGGCGGTTTCGCCCCCTGGCCGGTTGTTCAGCAGACTTTCCCCCCCCGAACGTAGATCGACCGGCCAAATGGCCGGTCGATCCGGGAGGAGAGGTTGTTGTTTCTGCTCGCGAGACTCCTGGCGAGCAGATCCCTCCGGGCGCCACCTCTCACGGCAACCCGGGCTAATGGTTAGACGAGCGTCGAGACCCGCTCCTGAACCGCGGTCTGGGCGCGCTTGAGGCCGTCCTCGGCCTTGGTGCGGCGCTGCTTCACCGTTGTCTGGACCTTGCGCCGGCGCTGCTTCAACTCGCGCTCGGCACGGTTGCGGCTCTGGCGCGCACGGGTGCGTGCCTTGCGCCGCGCGCTGGCGCCCCGCCGCTCGAGCCGGTTGAGCTCACGCTCAACCCGCGTGCGCAGGCTCTTCAGCTCACGCTCCGCGGTCTCACGGCTCGTGAACGGCTCGACGGCCTCGGTGACGCGGTCGGCGAAGAGGAGCGCCGCGCCCACGGGAACGTCAACGGACCGCTCAGCGGTCTGCCGCGCGTAGGAGACGCTTCCGTTGCGGACCTTGGTCAGGCCCTCGCGGATCCTGGCCGTGTCGCCTCGGGTGGAGGATGACGTCGAGGTGGACGCCTTGCGCTGCGTGGTGGTGGTTCCGTTTGCTGGCATCTAGTGCTTAAACCCCCTGATGGGCTCGTGGGTGTATGTCCTTATCTCTAAGGATGTTCGAGTGTATCAACGCGAACAGGTGTTTGTACCCGGCACCCGAAGCGCGGTTACACGGCTGCTGGTTCTGCGACGCGAGCCAGCCAGCCTCGAGGGCGGGTGAGCTCTGCGGACGAGGGCAACGCGTCGGGTCCGCGCCAGACCTCGTTGAGCGCCTCGACGCCCCCTTCTCTCACCACTCCGTCGCAGAACGCCTTGCCGAGCCTGTACTGACGCAGCTTCAGCTCCATGCCCAGGAGCCTCGCGATCGCCTCGCCCAGCCCGCCGCGCCTCGATCGGCGAGCATCGAGGCGCTCTCGAAGGCGCCGGTAGCCCGAATCCTCCCCTGCCGCGGCCGCATCCATCACGTGCTCCGCGTGCCCCTCGATCACGGACATGACCACCTGGAGTCGATCGAGGATGACGGCCTGCTCCGGCCCTGCCAGGAGTCGCGCCACGTCGCCACGCAGGACGGTTCGAACTGCCGCCCGCGGGTCTGCCCTCAGGAGCCTTCCGGCCAAGCGCCGCAGCGAGTGGACGTCAAGTCGTGCCGAGGCCCCGGCGATCAGCCGCACGATCAACTCGGCGACGTGAGGCCGAAGCCACTCCACCGACGCGAATTGCACCGCATGCGTGGTCTCGTGGATCGCGATCCAGCGCAGGAACAGATCCGGGTCCCCTCCGAGCTCGGCGTGCGCCGAGGCCAGGTTCTCGCCCACGAATAGGAGCCGGGGCTCCCGATCCGGCCCCACCAGCGCGACGTCGTATTGCCCGAGCACCCGGCGCGCTCCGTAGCCGACGGCGACACCCGCCTCAGCGCCCGTGGCGGCGCCGGCCAGCGAGCGTGCCACGCTCCCGAGGGGGCCGGGAAGCCGCAGCCCGTCAGATAGGCGCTCCTCCAGCTGTTCGGAGACCTCTCGGAGCGTCCGCATCCCCACGCGCGTCCATTCGGAGCGGTCCACCAGCTCGGGGCTCGGCAGGGCGCTCGCAGGCCGGAGGAGTGTGTAGTCCAGCACCAGCGTGAGCGCATCGGCGCCCGCCGAATCCACGGCCGACTGGGAGAACGGTCCCGGTGCGCCGCCCTCGCCTGCGAGCCCGATCGCGATCCGTTGGGCGAGGCCCCAATCGACGAAGCCTCGGCGGCTCACGACCGTGGCTTCTCCGCGTGCTCCTGGGCCTCCAGGACCGTCGCGAGCAGTTCGCGATCGAGCGCAGCCGCCACGTGGTAGCGCGCGTCGAGGTCGAGGCTGACGTCCAGGCCGGCGCCGCCGAAGGCCACCTCGGCGCCTGCCTCGCTCGCGATCAGCTGGGCCGCCGCGGCGTCCACCGAGCGGCAGGCCCTGGAGGTGAGCATCCCGTCGAAGCGCCCGCCGGCCACGTAGCAGAGCGAGATCGCGATCGAGCCGACGACGCGCATCCGGTACGCCTTCCCTTCGAGCGCGGCGAGCACTGGAACGGTGCGCTCGGGCTTCGCCGACTCGAGCCCCACGACCTCGAGCCCGAAGCCCGGCCCCTCGGCCCGTAGCTCCCGGCCGTTCAGCCTCGATCCACTGCCGCGCTCGGCGACGTACTCCTCCGAGCTGCCGAAGTCGTAGACGTACCCCCACTCGACGTGTGCCATCGTCGGACCGGTGGCGACGGCGACGCTGAGCGAGTGCGAGGGGATCATGCGGCGGGCATTCAACGATCCGTCGAGGGGGTCGACCACCACGAGCACATCCGGTGGTGCCTCTCCGAACGGCACCTCGCCGCGCTCCTCGGAGATGGCCGTGAACGCGTGACCCTCGTCGTGTATGGCGTCGAGCTCGGCGAAGACGATGTCCTCGCATTGGCGATCGATGGCAAGCGTGTGATCTCCGCCCTCTCCGACGCCGGCGTACACCGTCCGGGCGGCGATTCCGCGCTGTTCGGCGAACAGCTCGCGCTGCGACGCCACCATCCGCCTGCATGCCGCGAGCCAGTCGGGCCTTCCGGCAGCGGTTTGCGAGGCGATCGGGTCCGCTTGGTCGGGCTGGTTTGAGGACACCGAGGCCATGCTAGTGGTGCCACTAAGTGGTGCCACTGGAGAGTGCCCTGCGCCGCTTCGGGCGCGGGGGAGCGCGGTAGCGCTTGGTACGCCCGTTAGCTTTAGACGAGTGGAGGGACGCTCGCCGATTCCGGCCGTCACGCTGACCGAGGGCCAGCAACGCGTCGCCGCGCACGATCGGGGGCCGATGCTGGTGTCCGGGCCCGCGGGCTCTGGAAGGAGCGAGGCCCTCGCGGCCCGACTCCGCCGTCTCGCTGGCTCCGGCACGCCCCCCGAGCGCGTCCTCGTTTTGACCCGGTCGCGCTCCGCCGCCGATCGGCTCCACAGCCGGGTCGCCGCCCTGATCGAGAGCCCCTACGAGGAGCTCTGGGTGGTGACGCACGAGGCCGCCGCCGAGCGGCTGCTTCGCGAGCACGCGCTCGAGGCCGGGCTGGACCCGTTCTTCGCCACCGTTCGGGCGGCGGACAGGCTCGCGATGCTGCTCGACCGGCTCGACGACCTCTCGCTGCGCCGGCACGAGATTCGCGGCAACCCCGCCGGCCTCCTCGCACGCCTTCTGCGGCGCATCGACGCGCTGAAGGCCGAGGGGATCGGCTCCGGCCGCCTCCGTGACTGGGCGGAGGAGCGGGAGCGGGACGCCGCGGACGAGGCCGCGCGCGAGGCGGCGCATCGCGAACGGGAGTTCGCGGAGCTGTACGCGAGCCATGACCGCGTCCTCCGGGACGGCGGGAGCCTCGACGGGGGCGATCTCGTGCTTGAGCTCGCGCGCCTGCTGCGAGAGCGGGCAGACGTGCGGCGAGCCCTCGCGCAGCGATTCCCCCTCGTGATGGTGGACGAGCTCGAGGAGGCGGGCGCGGCGCACCGGGCGCTGGTCGAGGGGCTGGCGGTCGAGCACGGCAACCTGGTTTGCGCGTGCGACCCGCGTCAATCGATTCGCAGGCCGGCACTGGTCGCGCGCGATCCCACGCCGACCTTCATGGAGGCCCACCCGGATGCCGAGCACGTCATCCTCGAGGCTCCGCTGCGGTTCGGTGCCGCGATCTCGGCCGCGGCCGGCGCGGTCTCGACGCTTGCCGGGTCCGGCGAGCCCCGCGACGCCGACGGCGCGAAGGACCCACCGCAACCGGCCGACTCCAACGGCAGGCTGGATGCCGACCGCCCGCAGGAGTCAGCGGAGGGATTGGTCCGCTTCTGGCGTTGCACCGGCGAGCGCGCGCAAGCACAGGCCGCCGCCCGGGAGATCGAGCACCTGCTCGCGGCCGGTGAGGTCCGCGCGGAGGAGATCTGCGTGATCGTCGGCTCGGGCTGGCGGGAAGCCCTCCTGGTGGCCGCAGCTCTCGAGGAGCGAGCCGTGCCGTTCCGCTTTGTCGGCGACGCTGCGCTGTTCCAGCGGCCTGAGGTTCGGGACGTGCTCGCGTGGCTGCGGATGCTCGCCGACCCCACGGACTCCGCCGCGGTCGTGCGAGCGCTCACGCGGCCCCCGGTGGAGCTGCGGTCGATCGACCTGGCCCGGTGCACCGCGATCGCCCGGCGCCGCAAGCTGGACATGGTTTCAGCGGTCGAGGCGGCGCTCGAGAGCCCGCAGCTACCGCCCGAGGCCCGGGACCGGATCCAGGCTTTCCTGAAGCTCCATCGCGCGGCCTCGGGAGCGCTGGAGGAGATGCGAGCAGATGTCTTCGTGCGCCGCCTGATCGAGCGCATCGGCCTGCGGCGCCACCGCCTCTTCGTGGCCACCCCCGAGGCGGCCGAACGCCTCCAGAGCCTCTCGCGCCTGTCGGAGCTGGCGGCGGCTTGGACGCGGCGCGAGTCTCGCGGGTCCGTACGGGACTTCGTTCGCCACCTCACCGCCGTGGCGGACGCCGGCGAGCTGGAGGCCGACGAGGCGACGACGCCGTCCCCGGGCGCGGTGGTGCTGGCCGAGCCCGAGCAGGTCAAGGGCCTCGAATTCGACACCGTCTACCTGCTCGGCTTGCATCGTGGGGCGATCGCCGACCGGGCGTCCGATGCGGGGTGGGTTCCAGAGAAGCTGGTCCCGGAGCCTCCCGCGGGTGAAGGGACGGAGCCCGGGATCGCCTCCCGTGCTCGTCTCGCATACCTCGCGATGACCCGTGGCAGGCGCGCTCTCGTGCTCTCCTGGCCGGAGACGATCAGCGAGGGCCAAGCGGCTCCGTCTCCCTTCTACGAGGCCGCGCGCGACGCGCTGGGAGCGGCCGAGGAGGTGCACGAGGAGGAGCTGTTCGGACCGGCGGAGGGGCTTCACTCCACCTATCGGATGCTGCGCGACGAGGCGCTCGAGGCCTCCTGGCGGGCCGGATCGGCGCTGTCCGAGATGCGACTCGACACGGCCGAGGACGTAACCGAGGCCGTCGCGCGATACCTCGAGCTGATCAAGCTCGCCGCACTCGTGCAGCGCCCGGGGGGCGAGCCGGCGGCGGAGACGCTTGCAGCGCTCAACGAGCTCCTGGGCCGCGTCACCTCCCCGGAGCAGCGCGCCGCCCTCGAGGCCTCGGCGCTGGACGAGTACGTGATCGGGGAGGAGCGCGAGGTGGTCGGCAGGCGGGAGCTTGTCGCGGCGCGGCGAGAGCCGACGCTCGAGCAGTTCATCCCTCGCCGCGGAGACGGTCTCGCCCTCTCCGCCTCCGACATCGACCTCTACAGGACCTGTCCGTTGAAGTACAAGTTCGCGCGGGTGTTCGCGATCCCGCAGGAACCCACGATCAACCAGCGGTTCGGGATCCTGGTCCACCAGGTGCTGGAGAGATTCCACACCGAGGAGCTGCGCTCCCAGGCGCTCGAGGGGGAGGCTCCCGGGCAGCGCTCGCGGGGCGCTGGCAGCCTCGACCGGCTGCTGTGGCTGTTCGAGGCGGGCTGGCGTCGAACCGGATTCCGCTCCTCAGACGACGAGCTCCAGTACCGCGATCGCGCGGTGGCGGCCCTCGCCCGCTACCACGAGCGTTACGTCCGCTCTGAATCCACCCCGATGTGGTTGGAGCGGCATTTCTCGTTTGCGATCGGCCCGCATCAGCTTCGCGGCCGCGTTGACCGTGTCGATCGCCTACCGGATGGAAGCTACGAGCTGATCGACTACAAGACGGGCCAGCGCCGCACGGGGGTAGGGGACGACGTCCAGCTGGCGCTCTACCGGGTCGGCGCGCGCGAGGCGTGGCAGGTGGATGCCAAGCTGGGCAGCTACTGGTACGTGCTGGAGGACGAGCGTGTCCCCGTTCCGGGGGCGCCGGACGACGCGGAGCGAGTCGAGCGCACCGTGCTCGATGTCGCCGCCGGGATCGAGGGCCAGGACTTCGAGCCCCGCCCCTCCTACGAGATCTGCAGCTGGTGCGACTACCGCCTCATCTGCCCCGCTTCGGAAGCGTGAGGCCGCTCTAGTTCTTGTCTTTGCCGCGTTGGCGGAGGAACTGCTGAAACTCCTGCGCGATGTCGTCGGCTGACGGGACGTCCCCTCCCAGCTCGATCGACTCCTCCTGGGAGGCCTCGAGGTTACGGACGAGCTCCTCGATCTCCGGGTTCGCCGAGACCGCCTCGTCGACCTGTGCCTCGAAGCGACCCGTGGCCTCCTCGAGCTCGGAGGCCTCCACGGCGATCCCGGTGAGGCCCTCGAGCCGGCGCAGGAGCGCCAGGGCGGCCTTCGGGTTGGGCACGGCGGCGACGTAGTGGGGCACCGCCGCCCAGAGGCTTGCGGACACCAGCCCATGCCGCCGGCACGCGTCGTGGAGGACGCCGACGATGCCCGTCGGCCCCTCGTAGCTGGAGCGGCTGAGGCCCAGGCGCTCGACGAGCTCCGGATCCGAGGCGAGGCCCGTGATGGGCACCGGCCGCGTATGCGCGACGTCGGCGATCAAGGCCCCGACGGTGATCACCATCTCGACCCCGAGTCGCTCCGCGGCCCCCACGATCGAGTCGGCAAACGTGCGCCAGCGCACGTTCGGCTCCACTCCGCTGAGCAGCGCGAGGTCGCGCTCGGCCGTTGGAACCTTTACGGCGAGCAGGGTGTTGGCCGGCCAATCGATCTCGCGGGTCTGGCCCTCGACGAGGCGGATCGTCGGCCGGTTGACCTGGAAGTCGTAGAACTCCTCGGGGTCGATCCGCGCCACGACCTGCGATTCGAGCGCCGCCGCTACTGCCTCCAGCGCCGCCGTTGCCGCACTCGCCGCATCGTTCCAACCCGAAAATGCGCAGACCAGGGCGGGGGAGCGCAGCGCCGGCGGGTCGGCCTCCCAGATCAGGGGGTCCATGTCCCGAGCCTATCCACAAACAGGCGTCCGATCCGCTGGTCACGATCGATGCGTGGAGGCCGCCGTCGCCATCGACCAGCAGCAACGCCCGCGTCCCGCGATCGCCGAGCTACGCGTGGGCCAACGCTTCGAGGGCCGCTACGCGTGCGTGCGAAAGGACCGGCTCACGTCGCGCAACGGCGGCTCCTATCTGTCGGTCGAGCTGCGCGATCGCTCGGGAGCTCTCCAGGCACGCGTCTTCCGCGAGGCGGACAGGATCGGGCTGCGCTTCGAAGGTGGCGACGCGGTCCTCGTTCGCGGCAAGCTCGAGCGCTACCGAGGTGAGCTTGTGGCCGAGCTCGACGATGTGCGGCGCCTGGAGCCCGGCTCGTTCGATCCCGCCGAGTTCCTCCCCGCCGCGTACCGGTCGGTCGAGGAGCTCGAGGGCTTTCTCGAGCACCTGATCCGGGAGATCCACGACCCGGGCCTCCGCGGCACGGTCGAGCGGCTGCTCCTCTCGGGTTCGACGGCCAAGGATTTTCGCCGGGCGCCCTGCACGCGTGCGGGGCATCACGCGTATCTCGGCGGCCTTCTGGAGCACACGGTGTCCGTGGGAACCCTGGTCGGCGAGCTATGCCAGCTGCATCGGAAGCTCGACTCCGACCTTTTGATGGCAGCGGCGCTCCTGCACGACGTGGGCAAGATTCGCGAGTTCGCGTACGGGGCACGGTTCGAGGTGACCGATGAGGGTCGCCTCCTCGGCCACCTGGCGATCGGCGCTCAGCTCATCGGCGGCGTCGCCGGCGAGCTCGCCGAAGAGCGGCGACTGGCGCTGCTCCACTGCGTGCTCTCGCACCACGGCCCTGACTCCGGGCCGGGACGCGCCGCCCCCGGGGCGGCCGCCGGCCGGGGCTTCGGCTCGGCCGAGGCACTCGCCCTCTTCCGGCTGAACGCCCTCGAAGCGTCGGTGAAGGGCGCCCTCGAGCACGGCCTGTAGCGCTAAGAAGCGGGCAGAGCCGCGGCGTGAAGCATTTGGTACCCCAGGGACTACCGAATGCTTCAATCGTGTCGCGAGACCGGAGGCGAAACCGAGGACGTCGGTGGAGTCAACGCGCGGCGAATGAGCTGGGCGGCGATCGCCAGGATCAGGGCCGCGAAGGCGAGCTCGAGCGTGCGCTGGGATACGGCGTTCGAGATCACGATGCCCGCCGCGACACCGAGGGGGGACAGGACGCCGACGAGCACCGCGTCGCGCAGCCGCACGTTTCCGTAGTCGCGCTGCCGCCAAGCTCCCAGGAGCGCAACGAAGACGATCGCAAACAGGGATGTGGCCTCGGCGTGGACCTGCGACTCGTCCAGGAAGACCGCGAGCGCGGGCACGAACAGCACGCCGCCCCCCACCCCGACGAGCCCCCCGAGCATGCCGCCGGCGAATCCCAGGAGAGCCGCCGCCACGTACTCCATCAGAAGATCAGCTCCGCGGCGGTGGCCACCAGGAAGGCCGCGAAGAGGAGCGCCACGGCCCGCTCCGGGATCCGCTGCTGCACCGCGGTGCCGGCGACGATGCCCGCCAAGGCCGGTACCCCGACGAGCGCCCCCTTCGGGACGTCGACATTGCCGTACAGGGCTTGACCCACGGTTGCGAACGCCGCGATGACCACGATTGCCGCGAGGCTCGTGCCCGTCGCCTCGCGCTCGCCGTAGCCCAGCCAGAGGATCAGGAGGGGAACGATGATCGTCCCGCCCCCGACCCCGAACAGCCCGCTGAACGTTCCCGCTGCGGTGGCGATCGCAAACAGCTTGAAGGCCCGGTCACGAGGCACGGGCGGCGATACTAGTGAGCATGAGTGCAACGACCGTTACGGTTCGGTGACGGCGGCACCGGCGGTGGCGGGAGGGCTCGCGCGACTGCTTGCGCCGTTGCGCCAGGCTCCCCGCTCCTCTGCTGTGCTGTGTGACGTCGACGGCACGCTCGCCCCGATCGTTGCCGATCCGAGCGCCGCCGCCGTTCCCGCGGATGCCAGGGAAGTGCTTCGGGCGCTCGCGCGGCGCTACGCGCTGGTCGGCTGCATCTCCGGTCGCCGCGCGCTCGACGCGCGGTCGATCGTCGGGGTGGAGGAGCTCGCCTATGCGGGCAACCACGGGCTCGAGCTGCTGGAGCCCGGGGCCGACGAGCCGATCCTGGATCCAGCCGTGTCCGAGAACGCCGGTGCGGCGCGGGAGTTCGTTCTCGGACTCAACGCGGCGCAGCTCCGGGCGGACGGGCTCGAGCTCGAGGACAAGGGGCCGATCCAGGCGTTGCACTGGCGCCGCGCCACGGACTCGGAAGCTGCGGAGGCCCGGGCCCGTGCTATCGCGGAGGCGGCTCGCGAGGCCGGCCTCGAACCGCACTGGGGGCGCAGGGTGCTCGAGATCCGGCCGCCGACCGATGTCAACAAGGGCACGGCGGTTCGGCGCCTGCTGGAGGGCGCGAAGGCCAGGAGGGCGCTGTTCGCGGGCGACGATCGCACCGACCTGGACGCCTTCGCGACGCTGCGATCGCTGGTCTCAGCCGGAAGCCTGGAGGGCGCGGTGTGCTTGGCGATCGCCTCCCGCGAGGCCCCGCCGGAGCTCGCCGCCGAGGCCGACGCCATGGTCGACGGCACCGCGGAGTTCCTGGACGTGCTGAGGGCCCTCGCGCAGCCGAAGGACGCCGTCCCCGCCGTCCCACGCAGCTGATGCTGTTCGTGGACCTGCTTCGCCTCACTGTCCTGCTGATCGGCGGCGCCGCGACTGTGCTCGGTGGGATCACGGTGGTGGCGGCGAACCAGGACGCGGACAGCGCCGCGCTGATCTTCGCGGGTGCCTGGTGGGCTGTCGCGGTGGTGCTTGGCGGATGGCTCGGGACCTCGCCGCGGGCCGGCGAGGCGATGTCGCGGGCGCTGGCATCGGCACGAACCTCGACGTCGCTTCCGACCGCGAGCCCGGGACGGATCGTGTTTCTGCGGCTGTGGCCGATCGGGGTGTTCGCCGTCGTGGTCGGCGGCCTCGCGTGGCTGCTTCCTCAGGTCGCCGCCGTGGGTGCCGGGTTCGCGATCCTGAACGCGCTCGCGTGGCGAAACCGGGAGCGAGCTGTGACCGCCATCGAGGAGCGCGACGGAGTGCGCTTCTACGTGGAGCCGAGCTCGGCCATGGAGCCGATCAGGCTGGTTCGGACACCCGGGCTCGGCCGCGATCGGATGCCGGCGGGTCATCCGCCTCCGCCGCTACCGGCGGGCGACGAGCGAACTCCCCCGGGATAGCTGAGAAGCTCGCCACCCACCGCCTGGGCCTGCCGGCGGGCCGGCTGCCGGCGGTCCGGGCCGCAGCCTGACGCTGGAATGCGATCCATGCACCGATGGCCGCCGTCAGCCCGGCGACGCCCGTGAGCACCAGCGCCGCACGAGGATCGACCGACTCGCCGAGCCAGCCGGCGATCGGCCCCCCGATCGGCGCGGAGCCCAGGAAGACCATCGAGTAGAGCGCCATCACGCGACCTCGCATCGCGGGCTCGGCGGCGAGCTGGAGCGCCGAGTTGACGCCGGCCGCAAAGGTGACGCTGGCCGCACCGAGCGGAACCAGGACCGCCATCTCGAGCGGCAGCGTGGGCGCCAGCGCGGCGACGAGGGCCGCCGAGCCGAAGCCGAAGGCGGCGGCGATCAGGAGCCTGGGCCCAACCCGCCCGTGCGCGCCCGCAGCCAGCGCTCCGATCACCGAACCTGCCCCCATCGCAACGGCCAGAGCCGTGTAGGTGGCGGCGCCGCCGTCGAAGCTGAACCGCGCGAGCAGCGGCAGGATGACCTGGAAGTTGTAGCCGAGCGTTCCGACCACCGCCATCATCCCCAGCGGGATCGTGAGGGCGGGCGTGCGGATGACGTAGCGGACGGCGGCGCGCACCGCACCCGGCTGGCGGCGTGCGGCGGCGGGAGCGGGCCGCAGTTCGCTCGGGTCCATCGCGCGAAGGGCGACGAGCATCGCGGCGAAGGAGGCGGCGTTGAGAAGGAAGCATGGGCCCACGCCGAGCGTGGCGATCACGATGCCGGCACCGGCGGGCCCGATGATGCGCGCCGAGTGGATCAGGACGCTGTTGAGGCTGACGGCGTTCACGACGCGATCTGCGCCGACCATCTCGATCGCGAAGCTCTGGCGCGTCGGGTTGTCGACCGAGTTCACCAAGCCCCGCGTGAAGACGAGCGCGAAGACCATCCACGGTTGCACGGCCCCGCCGAGCGTCACCACCCCCAAGATCAACGCCGGCAGCGCCATCAGCGCCTGGGTTACCGTCAGCACGGTGCGCTTGGGAAGGCGATCCGCCAGGAGGCCTCCCCAGGCGCCGAACAAGAGCAACGGCAGGAACTGAAGCGCGGAGGTCACGCCGACGGCCAGCCCGCTTCCGGTGAGCGTCAGGACCAGCCACATCTCCGCGACGACCTGCATCCAGTTGCCGCTGAGCGAGACGATCTGCCCGGCGAAATACCGCCGGTAGTTCGGCACCGCGAGGGATGTGAAGGAGCGGCGGAGGGCTGCGCTCACCGGCGCTCACCCTCGAGAAGAGCCTCGAGGATCTCCGTCGCGCGGGTAAGGGTCGTCATGTCGTCCGGATCCAGCCCGCGCAGCCGGCGCGCCAGGAAGGCGTTCTTGCGGCTGCGCAGCTTCGTCATCAGGGCCTCCCCCTGCGGGGTCGCGCTGATCACGAACGACCGCCCGTCCACCGGATCAGCGGTTCGCTCGACGAGCCCCGCATCCTCGAGCCGGGCCACGATCCGGGTCGCGGTGGGGCGCTGGACACGTTCGGCGCGTGCGAGCTCGCTTGGGGTCAGGGGACCGTGCCGCTCGATGGTCGCCAGCGCGGCCGCCATCGAAGGGCTCAGGTCCACGCCGGCCTCCTGGCGAAGCCGGCGCGCCGTGCGGGTGATCGCGAGCCGCAGCCTCGCGGCGACCTCGGTGAGATTCGATCCCGAAACCTTGCTGCGCGTAGTCGTTACCATTGCTAATTATCATAGCGAACCACCTTCGCCGGGCGCGTCGCTAGCCGGAACTCCGGGAACGCTTGCGCAGCCGCGCAAAATCGCGCCAGGAGCGGGTGTTTGCCACCTGGTCCGCTGTAAGCCACGCCCGCCGGGCCGTTGCGATCCCGTAGGCCATGTTGGCCAGGGTGGCGACCCGATGAGCGTCGGTATTCAGGCAGATCATCGCTCCCGCCTCCGCGGCCAGCCTGGCGTGTCGCTCGGAGAGGTCGCGCCGGTTCGGGTTGCCGTTGATCTCGAGCATCGTGCCGGTGCGAGAGGCCGCATCGGCCACGCGCTCGACATCGATGTCGTACGGGTCGCGCCTTCCGATCAGGCGCCCGGTCAGGTGCCCGATGCAGTCAACGAGCGGGTGCTCGATCGCGGCGATGACCCGCTCGGTCATCGCGCGCGCGGAAATCTTGAAGGACGTGTGAACGCTGGCGATCACCCAATCGAGCTCGCCGAGCAGCTCGTCCTCGTAGTCGAGCGAGCCGTCGGGAAGGATGTTCACCTCCGAGCCCGCCAGCACCCGGAATCCGCGCCGTCCCGAGTTGAGCTCGCGCACCTCCTGGATGCGCTCCGACAGGCGCTCGGGCGTCACGTGATTGCCGAATCCGTGGCTCGCCGAGTGGTCCGTGACGGCGAGGTAGGAGTAGCCGCGCGCGCGGGCAGCCTCGGCCATCTCCTGAAGAGTGTTGTGCCCATCCGAGATCGTGGTGTGGCAGTGGAGGTCGCCGCGGATGTCGGCCTGCTCGACCAGCGCGGGCAGCGTGCCCGCCGCCGCGGCCGCGATCTCGCCGTTTGCCTCGCGCAGCTCCGGCTCGATGTAGGCAAGCCCGAGTCGGGCGTAGACCTCGGCCTCCGTCGCATAGCGCGACACCTCCCCGGAGAGCGTGTCGGCGATCCCGTGCTCCGACACCGAGAGGCCCATGCCAACCGCCCGCTCGCGCAGCTCGACGTTGTGCTCGGCCGAGCCGGTGAAGTGCTGGAGCAGGTTGCCGTAGGCATCGGGTGCCACGATTCGCAGGTCGACCGCCACTCCGTTGTACGTGGTGATCCGCGCGCCGCTCTCTCGCGCCGAGCCTCCGGCTGCCGCGAGCTCGTGCTCGAGCAGAGCCTGCGCGAGCGCCATCGGCTCGCTGGCGGTCGCGATCAGGTCGATGTCGTGGCACGTCTCGGTCCTGCGCCGGGCCGACCCGGCGACCTCCACGGCATCGCTTCCCGGATGGTTGCGAAGGTCCCCGGCTAACTGCTCCGCTATAGGCAGCACCTCTGACAGCAGGAGGCGCTCGCTCGGTCCCGCCTCGGTGAGCTTCCCGAGCGCCGCCAGGACGTTCTCCTCCGCCTTCGGACCGAGGCCCTTCAGCTCGCGGATTCGCTCCTGCTCGGCGGCAACCCGCAGCTGGTCGAGGCTGGAGACGCCGAGCTCGTCGTAGAGGCGTCGCGCGGTCTTCGCCCCGACGCCGGGGACCCGCGTCACCTCGATCAGCGAGGCGGGAAACTTGCGCTTCAGCTTCGTGGCGGCCGGGACCTCACCTGTGTCGAGGAGGGCGAGGATCTTCTGCTCGAGCGTCTTGCCGATACCCGGCAGCTCGGTGATGCGGCCGCCCCGAGCAAGCTCCTCCACGGAGACGGGGCTCTGCCGGATCACGCGAGCCGCCTCGCGGTATGCGAGCACGCGATAGCGGATGGCCCCGTCCAGCTCGTACAGCGTCGCGAGCTCGGTGAGCGCGGCGGCTATCTCGGCGTTTCGCACCGGACCACCAATAGCATCGAGCAATGCCGGAGAGCGCTCGCGTCTGGCTCATCATCCCCACGTACAACGAGCGCTCCAACGTGGAGCGGATCGTCACGGCGGCGCTCGAGCAGCTGCCGGCGAACCGGCGCGTGCTGATCGTGGACGACGACTCCCCCGACGGCACGGGCGAGATCGCGGACAGCCTCGCGGACGCGCATGCTGACGTCGCGGTCCTCCACCGCCCGCGCAAGGAGGGCATCGGCCCCGCATACGTTGCCGGTTTCCGGCAGGCCCTTGCCGGTGGGGCGGAGCTGGTTGCCCAGATGGATGCCGACTTCTCGCACGACCCGGCCGATCTGCCGCGGTTGCTCGAAGCCGCGAGCGATGCGGACCTCGTGCTCGGGTCGCGATACGTGGACGGCGGCGGCGTCACCGACTGGGGCCCGGGGCGACGGGCGATCAGTCGCGGCGGAAGCGCCTATGCGAGGGTTGCGCTCGGAGTGGGGATCCGGGACTTGACGGGTGGCTTCAAGGTCTTTCGCAGCGGCGTGCTCGAAGCGATCGAGATCGAGTCGCTCACGGCTCTCGGCTATGCGTTTCAGGTGGAGACCACGTTTCGAGCGATCAGGAACGGGTTCAGGGTTGTCGAGATCCCGATCGTCTTCTCCGATCGCCGCGTGGGGGAGTCGAAGATGACCGGCACGATCGTCCTCGAGGCGGCGCTGCGGGTTCCGTTGATGCGCCTGCGCGGCCGCTGATGAGGGTACCGTCGCGCCGCCTTGCGCCGATCCGCATATCCTTCACCGGGCCGAGCGGGCCTCCCGCTCCCCAGGGACAGGGCCTCACTATCGTTTGTATAGTATTGGCAGGGATGCAGCCGCAGCAGATGCGTGTCTCGACCCTTAACCGCGAGCGATCAGGAGAAGACAAGTGACTGGGAAGCTCCCTGACGTGACCGACGGATCCTTCCAGTCCGACGTGCTTGAATCCGAGCAGCCGGTGCTGGTCGACTTCTGGGCGCCGTGGTGTGGACCCTGCCGCGTCGTGCATCCGATCCTCGAGGAGATCGCGGCCGAGCGCGAAGACCTCCGGATCGTGAGCATCAACGTCGACGAGAACCAGCAGACGGCGGCCCGGTTCGAGGTGCTGTCGATCCCCACGCTGATCCTGTTCAAGGACGGCGCCGAGGCCAAGCGCGTGATCGGCGCGATGCCCAAGCGCCGCCTCGAGTCCGAGCTCGAGCCCGCCCTCGCCTAGCGGGCTTTCTCCACGGCGATTCGAAGCTTTCGCCCCTCGATCTCGGCGACCGTTTCGGACTCGGCGGCGTCGTAGCCGATCGACGTCGCGAGCGTCTCGCCGGTCAGGTAGCTCTCGTGCGCGCGCGCCGCATCGACCAGCTCGGGGTCTCCGCCCAGGGTTAGCTCGATGCGGTCGGTCACCTCGAACCCGGCCTCGCGGCGGGCGTTCTGGACGGCGTGGACGATCTCCCGCGCGAGTCCCTCGCGCCGCAGCTCCTCGTCGAGCTCCAGTGCCAGCGCCACGGCACGCCCCGCTTCCGCCTCGACTCGGTAGCCGTCCAGCGGCTTCATGACCAGGCTCACGTCGTCGGGCTGGAGCTCGTGCTCGGTGCCGTCGACGTTGATGCCGAGCCTCCGGTTGCCGGCCACCGCGTCCGCCACCGAGGCCGGATCCAGGCCCTCGACCGCCGCCGCCGCCTTCGGCATCAGCTTTCCGAAGCGAGGGCCGAGCGCCCGGTAGTTCGGCTTCACCTGGTAGCTGACGAGCTCGGCCTCCTCGGAGACGAACTCGAGCTCCTTGACGTTGAGCTCTCCCGCCACCAGGCTCCCCAGTCGCTCGATCGCATCCCGCTCGCTCCCACGAGCGACGATCACCGCCTTGCGCAGCGGCTGGCGGACCTTGACCTTGGCGTGAGCACGCGCCGCCCGACCCAGCTCGACCGCGCGCCGTGCGGCCTCGACCCCGGCCTCGAGCTCGAGGTCCTCCAGGGAGTCGTCCACCTGCGGGAAGTCCATCAGGTGGATCGAGTCGGGTGCGCCCTCGAAGGCGTCGTCCACGCCGGCGACCAGGTTCGTGTAGATCTCGTCCGCGAGGTACGGGGTGAACGGGGCCAGAAGAGAGGCGATGCCGAGCAGGCAGTGGCGCAGCGTCGCGAAGGCAGCGCGGTCGCCCTCCCAGAACCTGCGGCGCGACAGGCGCACGTACCAGTTGGACAGCGCCTCGACGTAGGAGGCGACGGCCCGCCCCGCGGTTGTGCAGTCGTATGCGTCCATGCTCTCGATGACCTCGCGAGTCACCGCCTGCAATCTCGAAAGCGCCCACCGATCGAGCTCGTTCAGCTCGAGCGACGAGCGGCTGGCGGCTAACGACTGGGCGAAGTCCGAAGGACCGAGCCCCTCGGCGTTCGCGTACAGCACCCAGAACGAGTACGTGTTCCAGAGCGTGGTGAAGAACCGGTAGACGGTCTCGCCGAGGGTCTCGGTCGAGAAGCGGTACCCGGCCCAGGGCTGCTGCGCCGTGAAGTAGTACCAGCGGAAGGCGTCGGCGCCGTGGCGGTTGATGACCTCCCAGGGATCGACGACGTTGCCGCGGCTCTTCGACATCTTCTGCCCTTCCGGGTCCAGGATGAGCCCGAAGCAGACGCAGTTGCGATAGCTCGTCCGGTCGAAGAGCAGCGTGGAAACGGCGAGCAGCGAGTAGAACCAGCCGCGCGTCTGGTCGATGCCCTCGCTGATGAAGTCCGCCGGGAAGCGCTCCGCGAACAACTCCTCTCCCTCGAACGGGTAGTGGAACTGCGCGAACGGCATCGAGCCCGAGTCGTACCAGGCGTCGATGGTCTCGACCACCCGGTGCATCTCGCCGCCGCAGGCCTCGCAGCGCAGCGCGACCTCGTCGATGTAGGGGCGGTGGAGATCCTCGGGGACCTCGCCGCCGCGCTCGCGCAGGTCGGCAATCGATCCGGCGCAGAAGCGCTCTTCGCACCCCTCCGAGGTGCATTCCCAGATCGGCAGCGGCGTGCCCCAGTACCGCTCGCGCGAGAGCGCCCAGTCCACGTTGCCCTCCAGCCACTTGCCGAATCGCCCGTGCTTGATGTGCTCGGGGTGCCAGCCGATCGTTTCGTTCTCCGCCAACAGCCGGTCGCGGACCTCGGTGGTGCGGATGTACCAGCTGGACTTCGCGTAGTAGAGCAACGGCGTGCCGCAGCGCCAGCAGTGCGGATAGGAGTGCTCGTAGACCTCGGCTCGCAAGAGGCGGCCGCGCTCGCGAAGCGCCTCGACGATGTCGGGATCGGCCTCCTTGACTGAGCGGCCCGCGAAGTCCGTGATGCGCTCGTCGAAGGTGCCGTCCGGCCTCACCGGGTTCTGGAGCTTGATCCCGTACTGCTCGCCGAGGCGGAAGTCGTCCTCCCCGAAGGCGATCGCCGTATGCACCAGGCCGGTGCCCTCGTCGGTGCTCACGAAGTCGGCCTCCAGCACGGTGTGGCCGCGCGGCCCGTAGTCGGTGATGTATTGGAACGGGGGCTCGTAGTGGACGCCCGCGAGCGTGTTGCCGGGGAAGGTCGCGAGGATCTCCGCATCCTCCCCCAGCACCCGTTCCACGAGGGAAGCGGCGAGTACGAAGACCTCCTCGGAGCCTTGCGGGCGGGCCCGCACGTACTCGATGTCGGGGCCAACCGCGACGGCCGCGTTGGAGATCAACGTCCACGGCGTCGTCGTCCACACGAGGAGCTGATCGCCGGGCTGGAGCGGGCTTTCGGGAACCTCCTCGCTGGGCGTGGGCTCGGAGATCGGGAGCTTCACGTAGACGGACGGGTCCTCCACATCCTCGTAGCCCATCGCCACCTCGTGCGAGGAGAGCGCGGTTCCGTCGCGCGGGCAGTACGGAACGACCTTGTAATCCTCGTAGAGGCGCCCGTCGTCCCAGATCCGGCGCAGGGACCACCACACCGACTCGATGTACTCGTTGGTCAGCGTGACGTAGGGGTCGTCGAGGTCGATCCAGAAGCCGATCCGTTCGGTCAGCCTCGCCCAGTCCTCGACGTAGCGAAACACCGATTCCCGGCAGCGCTGGTTGAACTCGGCAATGCCGTAGGCCTCGATTTCGGCCTTCGACGTGATCCCCAGCTCCTTCTCGACCTCGAGCTCGACCGGCAGCCCGTGGCAGTCCCAGCCGCCCTTGCGCGGGACGCGGTAGCCGCGCATGGTGCGGTAGCGGGGGTAGATGTCCTTGAACACCCGCGAGAGCACGTGATGGGACCCCGGTCGGCCGTTGGCCGTCGGCGGGCCCTCGTAGAAGCTCCAGACCTCGGCGCCCTCGCGCTGGGCGACGGACCGATGGAAGACGTCGCGATCGCGCCAGCGCTCCAGGATCCGCTCCTCGAGCTCGGGAAAGGACTGCTTCGGGTCCACCGGCCGGTAGGGCATGGCGCCTGATTCTGCCAATCGCCCCATAGCCGGCCGGCACACGTCCGTTCGTAGGATGGGGTGATGAGGCTTCGCAAACCCCTGGCAGCCATGGCAATCCTGCTTTTCGTCGCCGGCTGCGGCTCGGGCGGGGGCGAGACCCCCGATGCCTGCCTGGCGCCCGCCAAGGCCTATCTATCGGCGCTCGCCGACGCCCCCGGCGAGGTCCGGCTCGCTGCCGAGACGCCGATCAGCGACTGCCTTGGCGCTACCGAGGCAGCCGGCACCCAGGCGAATGTCGGGGAGACGCTGATCGCCGTGGCGACGGAGCTCAATGTGAAGGCGCGCCGGGACCCCGGGGGGCTAGAGACCGTCGAGCTCGGCTATCTGGTCGGAGCGGTCCGGAAGGGCGCCGCCCAGTCCTCCGGAATCAACGCCGATCTGGAGCGTCGCCTCGAGACCGCAGCCCGTTTCAAGCCCGGGCCGGGCATCTTCGGAGCCTCCTTCGAGCACGCTTACGGGAAGGGATACGCTGCGGGGCAGGAGACCGGGTAGATGGCCGATTCCGCGACATCACTGGCCCCGAGGGCGGGCGCGGCCATGGAATCGGTGATCTGAGGCGATGGGCGCAGCCGACGTCGAGACCGAGCTCTGGGGCGAGGAGACCCGCAAGGCGGTGGAAAACTTCCCGGTTTCCGGACAGCCGATCCCGGCGCCCGTGGTGCGCTGGCTGGGCCGGATCAAGGCCGCGGCGGCGCGCGTGAACGCCGAGCTCGGCCTCCTGGATGCCGAGCTTGCCGAGCGGATCTCGGCCGCGGGAGAGGCGATCGCTGCGGGAGAGCACGACGATCAGTTTCCGATCGACGTCTTCCAGACCGGGTCCGGAACCTCGTCGAACATGAACGCGAACGAGGTGATCGCGAGCCTCGCCGGCGATGGGGTCCATCCGAACGATCACGTCAACATGGGGCAGTCGTCGAACGACGTTTTTCCCTCCGCCGTCCACCTCGCCGCGCTCGACGATGTGACGCATGACCTGCTGCCCGCGATGGACGAGCTCGCCTCGGCGCTGGAGCGCAAGGCAGATGAGTTCGCCGACGTGGTGAAGGCCGGTCGCACCCACCTGATGGACGCCGTCCCCGTGACGCTCGGCCAGGAGTTCGGGGGCTACGCGGCGCAGATCAGGCTGGGCATCGAGCGAGTGCGCGGCACGCTCGGGCACGTCGGGCAGATCCCGCTGGGCGGCACCGCAACCGGCACCGGACTGAACACGCACTCCGAGTTTGCGCAGCGCGTCAGGGCGAAGCTCTCAGAGCAAACGGGGCTCGAGATCTTCGAGCCGCTGGACCCATTCGAGGCGCAGGGAAACCGCGATGCCCTGGTCGAGCTCTCCGGCGCGCTCAAGGTCGTGGCCGTGTCGCTCAACAAGATCGCGAACGACCTGGCGCTGATGGGTTCCGGACCGCGCGCCGGGCTGGCCGAGCTGCGCCTGCCGGCGCTCCAGAAGGGCTCCTCGATCATGCCGGGCAAGGTCAACCCGGTCATTTGTGAGGTCGCGATCCAGGTCGCCGCGCAGGTGATCGGAAACGACGGGGCGATCACCATCGCGGGCTCGCAGGGCCAGTTCGAGCTGAACGTCCGGGTCCCGCTGATCGCCCGCAACCTGCTCGACTCGATCAAGCTGCTCGCCGCGGCCTCCCGCCTGCTCGACACGAAGTGCGTCCGGGGCATTGAGGCCGACGAGGAAGTGGCCGAGCGCCACGCCGAGGCGACGCTGGCCACGGCGACGGCGCTCAACCCTCACATCGGCTACGACCGCGCCACGGAGATCGTCAAGGAGGCCCACGAGTCCGGGCGCCCCTTGCGCGAGGTCGCGCGGGAGATGGGCGTCGACGAGGAGATCCTCGAGCGGGCGCTCGACCATCGCAAGATGGCCCGGCCACACGAGTAGGTCACGGAGGCGACGCGCGATGAATCTTGGACCCGGAGCCGGTCTATAGGACTAAGCGACAAGCGCCTTAACGGCGTGGAAAGGAGACCTGATGGGTCAAGCGGTAGTGCACTTCGAGGTGATGGGGAAGGACGGCGACAAGCTCCGAAGCTTCTACTCGGACCTCTTCGACTGGAAGATCGACGCCGACAACCAGATGAACTACGGCATGGTCAGCCGTGAGGACAACCTCGACCAGGGCATCGGGATTGGGGGCGGAATCGGCGCCATGCCAGAGGGGGGCGAAGGACCGGATATCGGCGAAGGACACGTCACCTTCTACGTCTCGGTCGACGACGTCGAGGCGGCGATGCAGAAGGCCGAGAGCCTTGGCGGCTCCAGGGTCATGGGGCCGATGCAGGTCCCTGAGGGCCCGGAGCTCGGCCTGTTCAAGGACCCCGAGGGCCACACGATCGGCGTCGTCAAGACGCAGTCGATGTAGCTCGCTCTAGGCGTTAAGGGGCGGCGGGATCCCGCCGCCCCCTCCCCTCCGTAACGTCGCCGGCTCTTGGCGGACTAACGGCTAGTGGGAGGATCGATCCCGAACGCGACATGGAAGGAGCCCGATGACCACCGACGAGACGACGAGCGAGACGAGGCGCGAGAAGGCGACCTTCGGGGCGGGCTGCTTCTGGCAGGTCGAGGCGGCGTATCGCGACCTCCCTGGAGTTCTCGACACCGCCGTCGGCTACGAGGGCGGCACCGTCGACAATCCCACCTATGAGCAGGTCTGCAGCGACACGACCGGGCACGCAGAGGTCTGCCAGGTGGAGTTCGACCCCGACCGGATCTCCTATGACGAGCTGCTCGAGAAGTTCTGGGAGGCGCACGACCCCACGCAGATGAACCGCCAGGGCCCCGACGTAGGCACCCAGTACCGCTCGGTGATCTTCACCCACTCGGACGAGCAGGCGAAGGCGGCGCATCGGTCAAAGGCCCACGCACAGCAGCGATTCACGTCGCCGATCGTGACCGCGATCGAGGAGGCGAAGCCCTTCTGGCGCGCCGAGGAGTACCACCAGTGCTATCTGCAGAACCGGCCCGCGAGCGGCCTATTCGGCGCGATGCTCGGGCGCTAGTCCGCGCGCTCTGACAGGGCATGGGTCACGGGAACCCCGCGCACGACTTGCGAGAATCTCGGTCCGATTTACCGCGAGCCTCGTGCCGAGGGGTCCCGCCGCTGCGGTGGTTCTCGATGACGAGCAGGTGGCGGCGGTGGGAGAGGGCGCCAAGCGCTTTCCGGTCGTCGCAACGGTCAACGGCTACAACTGGCGCACGACAGTCAGCCGCATGCGCGGTGAGTTCCTGCTGGGTCTGAATCGGGCGGTGCGGCAGGAAGCTGGAGTCGAGGCCGGCGACACCGTCGAGGTCGAGCTCGAGCTGGATACCGCCCCACGAGAGGTCGAGGTGCCCGAGGCGCTCGCCAACGCTCTCGCCGAGGACTCCGGGGCAAGCGCCGCCTTCGAACGGCTGACCTACACCCACCGCAAGGAGTACGCCCGCTGGATCGACGAGGCCAAACGCGACGAGACGCGCCAGCGGCGCGTGACCCAGGCGCTCGAGAGGCTGCGGCAGGGCAAGACTCGGAGCTGAGCCGCGAGCAGGGCAAGACTCGGAGCTGAGCCGCGACGATCGCATTTCGGGCGAAGCGGAAGCGCGACCGCGATAATCGAGGCCATCGATGTCTGGCTTCACAGCTTCTCCTACGCCCGGCGCACGGCCGAGCTTGCCCGCCAGGTCGAGGCGTGGGGCTTCGACGGCCTGTTCGTCGCCGACAGCCAGAACTTGAACGCCGACGTGTGGATCGAGCTCGGACTCGTCGCCGCGGCAACGGAGCGGATCGGCCTCGGCCCCGGCGTGACCAACCCGGTGACCCGCCATCCGGCAGTCAGCGCCTCGGCGGCGGCGACGCTTCAGGTGGAAAGCGGCGGCCGTGCGGTGCTGGGGCTCGGCCGCGGCGATTCGGCGCTGACGCAGATCGGCCACCGTCCCGTGCCGGTCAGGGAACTCGAGCGGGCGCTGGTCGCGATCCAGCGCTTCCTGCGCGGAGAGCAGGTCCACTTCGACGGCGCAACCAGCACAATCGGCTGGATCGCGGAGTCCGGCCAGCCAAAGGTGCCGGTCGCGATCGCGGCTACGGGCCCCCGCGTGATCGAGCTCGGTGCCCGCCACGCGGAGCAGGTCGACTTCACCGTCGGCGCCGAGCACGAGCGGGTGCGCTGGGCGGTGAAGACGGCCCGGGCAGTCGAGGGTGGCGGTGAGGTCTCCCTGGGCGCGTTCGTTAACGTCGCCGTACATCCCGATCGCGCCGTCGCCCGCGACCTCGTGCGCGGCAGCACCGCGATCCTTGCCCGCTTCGCGGCCGAGGGCGCTCCATCGGACGGGCTCTCGGAGGTCACCAGGGTGGGGATCGCACGGCTCGGCGCAGGGTACGACGAGTCTCGCCACGGCCAGAGCAGCGCCCCGGCCGCGCAGCGGCTCGAGGATGACTTCATCGACCGATTCGCCGTCTGCGGACCCGCGAACGAGGTAGCCGACCACCTGGCGGCCCTGGGCGACCTTGGGATCGAGCGCGTGATCGTCGTTCCCGGATCGCTCGACGCCGACCCCACCGTGGTCGAGGAGTCGAACGAGCGCTTCGCGGCCGACGTATTGCCGGCGCTGCACTGAGGTTTGGCGCGCCTGCTCCTCGCGTAAAGGAGGAGCTAGAGCCAGCGGCGCACTCGCACCTTGTAGTCGCGATAGGCCTGCCCGAACTTGCGCTCCAGGTAGGGCTCCTCGCGGGCGATCACAAACCGGTCGACGATCACGACCACGGCCGGAAGAAATGCCAGCGCCCAGATCACTCCGAGCGCGAACGCGAACGCGACATAGAGAAAGGCCATTCCGAGATACATCGGGTTGCGGGTCAGGCGATAAGGGCCGGAGGTGACCAGGGCCGTGGTCGGGTTCATCGGCACCATGCTCGTGCCGGCCCGGCGGAACGACACCATCGCCGCGCCATCCAGGGCGACCCAGGCCCCGCCTGCAATCAACGTGGCAGCGAGCCGGACGCCAAGCGGCGGCCAGCTCGTTGGGAACACGAGCTCGAGTGCGACCCCGACGAGAAAGCCAGCGACGTAGTAGAGCGGTGGGGGTACGCGAATGCCCGAGGTATCCGTCTTGGGCGCGGCGACTTCCGGCTCGGCGAGGTGGCCCACTCCGGAGCGATCTTAGAACCGCGGGAGCTTCGATGTGGGGGGAGTTCGTCAGGCAGCTGCTTCTCGCGCAAGGGAGGAGCGCCCGGCCGAGGACTCCCCCGGCTGCGCATGGGTTCAGCTGAGCTGCTCGGACAGCCCGATGATGATGCCCTCAGGGCCGCGCAGGAAGCAGAGCCGGTAGATGTCCTCGTACTGCGCGATCTCGCCCAGGAGTTCGGCACCGTGGCTGCGCAGGCGGGTGACGACGTCGTCGACGTCGTCGACCATGAACATGATGCGGCGCATGCCCAGCGCGTTCGCCGGCGCGCTTTCCGGCTCGGCTCTGACCGCCGGCGGCCTGTGGAACCTCGACAGCTCGACCCGGCCGTGGCCGTCCGGGGTTCGCATCATGGTGATGTCGGCACGGACGTCGTTGAGCCCGACGGTCTGGTCCACCCAAGGCCCCTCGACCGTCGTCTCGCCTTCCAGCTCCATACCGAGCTCGGCGAAGAACGCTTTGGCAGCCTCGAGGTCCTCGACGACGATGAGCACGTTGTCCATTCGCTGAATCATGTTGTCCTCCTGGCGTCGTGGGCCGTGTCTGTCGCGGCCCTTTACCTGGTGAGCGGAGCCCGTCACAGCTTCTCGACATGGGGCCCTTGATCTGCTGCTGCCTTCGCGTGAACCCGACCAACTACGGCCCGAGCGCCGTCGTCGCGGGGACAACCGGCGCCCGGCGCCCGTGGACGACGTCGACGATCTCGCCGCTATCTATCCCCTGCAAGTAGACCGAGGTGATGCCGAGGTCGGCGGCCCTCCCGGGCCATCTCAACGGCGTGGGCGTGCCGAAGCTGGTGGGGCGCAAAGCGCCGCCGAACCCCCGCCTGGCGGGCGAGACGGCGAAACTGCGTTCTGGCGGCGGACACCGACCAGGGCCTGCCCGCCGTCGGCCCGCAGAGGACGCAAAACAGCGGCCCGATCGGCTGCTCAACCCGGTGCTCGAGCCAGGGCCGAAGCTGCTGCCAGCCCCACTCGTCCATCCCCACCTCGCGCCGCCTGCCGCCTTTGCCGCGGCGGATGAGCATCGCCCCGCGGGAGGGCTCCAGATCACCCTCCCAAAGCGCGAGCGCCTCCGAGATCCGAAGCCCGGCGCGCCAAAGGACGACCACAAGTCCGCGGAAGCGAAGCCCCGCCGGGCGATCGCCGGCCCGGCGCATGACCGCGATGATCTCCTCGACCCGCGGCGGGTCGGCCGGGTATCGCCGGCCCTTGTTTCGAGGCGGACGACCGGCGCGGTATCCCGGCAGGGTGGCCGGCGAGCGACGGCGGCCCGCGGCGTCAAGCGATGCGACTGTGCTCATGGGTCCCTCCTGAGTCGATTACGCCGACGACCGTAGTGCGGGTCAGCGGAGGAGCCCTGGCGAATCGACGGCGCGTTCCCTACCCTTGACGCGATGACCGAGGCGCGTGAGATCGAGCTCGTCTTCGAGCCGGTCGAGGAAGGCGGCTACCACGTCTACGCCCCCGACCTCCCCGGCCTGCACACCCAGGGCGAGGACATCGAGGACGCGACCCGAAACGCCGAGGAGGCCTTGGCCCTCTACGTCGAGGGGCTTCGCGAGGACGGCGGATCGCTCGACACCGGCGTCATCCGCCGCAAGTTCCCGCTCCCCGCGTGACGCCGAGACAGCCGGTCGTCTCCGGCCGGGCCCTCGTTAGGGCGCTCGAGCGCGACGGCTGGTCGCTCGTCCGCCAGCGCGGCAGCCATGTTCGCCTGAAGAAGCCGGGGCGCCGTCACGCCTTGGTCGTGCCGCTGCACAAGGAACTCAAGCGAGGCACCTTGGCGGGGATCATGCGCGATGCCGGACTCACTCCGGAGCGACTGCGCGATCTTCTCTAGGTGCTCCTCGTCGCGCGAAGGAGCAGCGCGGCGGCCGACCCGTCAGACGCCCGCAGGTCGTCCTCTGCCGGAGCAAGTCTCCTCCCGGGGGACGCCCGCTTTATGGGGTGTGAGCGCACTCTGACCACGAGCCTGGTGGCGCACGAGTGCGATATGCCAATCAAACGATGGTTGCCGCTCAGGCACCCGGGGTATCGCCCTGGAGCTCCTTTTCCAGGGCGTCCAGGAGGCTGCCCATACCCTCGGCGCGCCCGGCCGGGGACTCGTGGCCGTCGAGGAACGCACCCTGCTCGGTGAAGACCATGTGGGTTCCGCTGTCGCCCGCGGCCGTGAACTCCACCGTCGCCAGCGAGACGGAGATCCTCGTCCCGTCCAAGAACATGTCGTAGGCGTAGACGATGCGCTGGGCCGCGACGATGTCGTGGAAGAGCGCCTCATAGCGGTAGGCGCGCCCATCCGGCGCGCTCCCGCTGCTGTGTTCCCGCCCGCCGACGCGGAAGTCGAGCTCGAGATGCGCCTCGGAGTCGCTGTACCAGCGTGCCTTGGCCTCCGGATCGGCCCAGGCCGCGAACGCTCGCTCGGGCGATACCTCGTACTTGCGCTCGACGACAAAGCTGGCGTGCTCCACCGATCGTCCGCTCATCGCTCGTCCCCTTTCGGTTCGTCGTTGCCTTCGGCGAAGTACTCGCCAAGGCGGTCGAAGCGGCGCTCCCAGCTCGACCGCCGTTCGCCGATCCATCGCTCCACGGGCAGCAGCGCCGCCGGCTCGATCCGGCAGGTCCGCACCCGCCCAACCTTCTCGGAGCGGACGAGTCCGCTCACCTGCAGCACCTGCAGGTGCTGGACCACTGCCGACAGCGACATCGGCAGCGGCTGCGCGAGTTCGCTGACCGTGGCCGGCCCGCGGCTCAATCGCTCGACGATGATCCTTCTATTGGGATCGGCCAGCGCGTGAAAGACGCAATCGACAGGTTCACGCGCCGCACGTCGGTGAAGCATTGACTTAAGTATATTGCGGCCCCATGACGATTCGTGGCTCCGCGATCCGAGTCGGCGTCGACGGCACCGACGGGGCGAAAAGGATCTTCTCGCCCTCGACCGGCACGCAGCTCCTCGAGCGCGGCGGGATCGACCAGGTCGACCTCCACGTCCTGCCGCGCCTCCTGGGCGACGGCACCCGCCTGTACGACGTCGCGGGCGAGTCCACGCGCAAGCTGCCGAACCTGGGTCGGCGATGACCCGAATGCCGCGACCAACCTCCGTTTCCGCACCACTACGAGAACTGACCCCCACCAAAAGGAGCACCCACCATGTCACTCACCCGCGTCCAAAACTTCGCCGTCTCGCTCGACGGTTTCGCCACCGGAGAAGGTCAGACTCGCGACGCACCTTTCGGCCACGCCGACGACCGGCTGCACGAATGGATGTTCGCGACCCGGTGGTGGGGCCAGGCGGGCGGGACCGGCGGCATCGACGACGCCTTTGCCCAGCTGTTCGATCCGGGCATCGGTGCCGAGATCATGGGTGCCGGGAAGTTCGGCTGGCCCGGATGGCACGAAGACCCGGAGTGGAAGGGCGCGTGGGGTTCCAACCCGCCGTTCCACACTCCGGTCTTCGTCCTCACCCATCACACGCGCCCGTCGATCGAGATGGAGGGCGGCACCACGTTCAACTTCATCGACGCTTCGCCTGCCGAGGCGCTCGAAGCGGCCCGCGAGGCTGCGGGCGGCCAGGACGTCCGCATCGGCGGAGGTCCCACCGTGGTCCGCGACTTCCTTGCTGCCGGGCTCGTCGACCACATGCACACGGTGGTGGTCCCGATCCTGCTCGGCCGAGGCGTACGCCTCTGGGACGGACTGGAGGGCCTCGAGAAGGACTACAACGTCGAGGCCACCTCCTCGCCCAGCGGAGTCACGCATGTGACGTTCACCCGTGCGGGTGTCTGAACCTGCCTCGGTCGAGAACCCGCGGCGCGGGTAGGGCTCTAGCTGCAGGAGGCTTCGTGTCCACGGTATCGCCCGCGTCGCGTCACGATCTGACCGATGCCAAGTGTCGTCCCGTCCGGTTCGGTACCCGAGCTCCGCTGCCGCCCTCCGTGTAAGGCGAGCGTCCGAACTGATGTCGTTCTACGCCCGCCATGCGGGCGTAGATGACACCAGTTCAGAAGCGCACGTCTCGCCGGGCTGCCGCTCTCGCGTGGAGCCGGCACTCCTCCTCCTCGCGCAAAGCAGGAGCGCTGCCGTTCAGCTGGTTGCTACCGCTGGTCGTTCATAGCAGCGCTCTGCTCACCAGGTGGCGCGGCGCCGTTGCGTCCGGGCCCGCCACCGCCCGTAGCGTCGGGCTCACACGCGCAGTACGACCGCACGACCGCCGCCCCCGCCAACGGCCAGATTGAGCGCGTCCGCCGCCGCGGCGAGGCTGTAGATCCCGCCGACGGTAATCCCGATCTCGCCATTGCCGAGCCGCTCGGCCATGCTCGCAAGCCGGCCACCGTCAGCCTGCACGTACACATCGACAATCGTCACCCCGCGCGCCGCCGCCGGCGGCGCGCCGGTGATCGTGGCCAGCCGCCCGCCGTCCGCGACGGTGGAGAGGGCAGCGGCCTCACCGCCACGGACCGCGTTGATCGCTGCGGCCACGCCGCCGCCACGCG
>WNGA01006133.1_pt1 | contig 54011 bp, 48 predicted proteins | sample 5400061 | NCBI WGS metagenome assembly WNGA01 (sample SAMN13153366, study PRJNA577476) | soil metagenome | isolation source: 100 cm soil or saprolite under grassland replicate 2 | place: USA:California | collected 2016-06-15
TGACCACCCGGCGACCTGACCACCCGGCGACCTGACCACCCGGCGACCTGACCACCCGGCCGAGCAGGTGCTGATCGCGGGACGGTTCAGGCGTTCACGCCGTGGTCTCGGAGAATATCGTTCAGCGCCGCCTTGTCGTGCGCGCTGCCCGCTGACAGCCGCCTGAGCACCAGCACGCACGGCATCCCGAATTCGCCGCCGGGAAACTTCCTGCTCCTGGTTCCGCCGACGCAGACCGACCATGGCGGAATCTCGCCGCGGGGCAATTCCTCGCCCGTCTCCACGTCGATCACATGCGAGCTCTTGGTCAAGATCGTGCCTGCGCCCAGCACCGCGCCGGCCCGCACTCGCGCGCCCTCTACGACCATGCAGCGCGAGCTGATGAACGCGTCGTCCTCGATCACCACAGGAACCGCGCCGGCCGGCTCAAGCACACCGCCGATGCCGACCCCGCCGGCCAGGTGGACGTTCTTGCCGACCTGGGCGCAGGAGCCTACGGTCGCCCAGGTGTCGACCATCGTGCCGCTGTCCACATAGGCGCCGATGTTGACGAAGGACGGCATGAGCACCGCCCCCGGCGCGACAAACGCACCCCAGCGGACAATCGAGCCTGCCACTGCCCTGACGCCGTCCAGGTTGCTGGTGAGCGGCACCCTGTCGTGATAGCGGAAGTCGCCAACCTGCGAGGCGACCATCGGCAGCAGCCGGAAGGCCAGCAGGATCGCACGCCTGGCGCGCTCGTCCATGACGATCTCGCCGGTGACCGGGTCCGGCCAGGCCACCCTGGCATGCCCCGCGTCGATGGAGTCGACCGCCGCGACGACCGCCGCGCGGGCGGAGGCGTCCTGCGGGGTCAGCTCACTCCGCCGTGCCCAGAGCTCGTCGATGATGGCGGGCAGCGGCGAGGCGACTGGATCTGGTGCTGCGTTCATGGCGAGCGAGCCTAGCCGCTGGCGTGCACCGGGTACGTTCTGTTGTTGTGCCGGGAACCAGTACGAGGCGCGCCAGATCCGCCGGTATCGCTCTTGCCATCGTCATCTTGCTCGGCGGCGGCGCCTACTTCGCATTCCGGCACGTCGCGCCGCTGCTTGCACCGGGCAGCGGCTGCGAGGTGAAGACGAGCAGCCAGGTGTTCAAGCTGGACCCCAGCCAGGCAGGCATCGCGGCGACCATTGCCGGCGTGGCCAGGCGGCACGAGTTGCCGGCGCACGCTGTCACCGTCGCGTATGCCACCGCCCTGCAGGAGTCGAAGCTGCAGAATCTCCGGTTCGGCGACCTGGACTCGGTCGGCGTGTTCCAGCAGCGGCCTTCGGAAGGCTGGGGAACGAGACGACAGCTGGAAGACCCCGTCTACGCGACGACCAAGTTCTTCCAGGCGCTCACCAAGGTGCCCAGGTACCTGCAGATTCCTGTCTACAAGGCGGCACAGGCGGTTCAGCGCAGCGCCGACGGGACCGCCTACATCCAGTACCAGCAGATGGCCGCCGGCCTGACCAGGGGCTTCACCGGGAGCGATCCGCGCTCAGTCTGGTGCTGGTACAACGGGCGGACGCACGGGCGGCCCCGCCTCGCCGCCGCCGGCCAGGACCTGACGCGGGCGTTCGGCCCGCTGGCGGTACGCACCGCCGGGGACCCGAGGATGATCGTGACCGTGCCGCACCGGGCCGAGGGCTGGTCGGTGGCCACCTGGCTGGTCTCGCACGCGTCGCACTACGGGATCCGTGACGTGCGGTACGGCCGGTACGAATGGCGGGCCGCCAAGGGCGCCAGCGGCTGGACCCGCGGGCATTCGCAGGAGCCGGCCGGGCGCATCCAGCTGGGCTGATAGCCTGCGTTCCCGCGGGAGGGCGAACCGATGGCGCACGCACGGGCAGGGCAGGAGATACTTGGCTGTGGCCTCGAAACTGGGCCGGCCAGCCCTCGCGGGCGTGCCAGCGCGTGGACTGAAGAGGAGTTCCAACGTGACCTACATCATCGCGCAGCCTTGCGTCGATCTGCTCGACAAGAGCTGCATCGAGGAATGCCCCGTCGATTGCATCTACGAGGGCGAGCGAATGCTATATATCCACCCCGACGAGTGCGTGGACTGCGGCGCCTGCGAGCCGGTCTGCCCGGTGGAAGCGATCTTCTACGAAGACGACGTACCCGATCAGTGGAAGGACTACTACAAGGCGAACGTCGAGTTCTTCGACGACCTCGGCTCGCCCGGCGGCGCCGCCAAGACCGGCAAGATCAACAAAGACCACCCGCTGATCGCCGCCCTGCCGCCGCAGGAGGTCCAGAACTGACCCTGGCCAGCCGGCTGCCTCGGTTCCCCTGGGACGCGCTCGAGCCCGCCAAGGCAACGGCAGCGGCCCATCCCGGCGGGCTCGTGGACCTGTCCATCGGCACTCCGGTCGACCCTGTCCCCGCTGTCGTGCGGGACGCGCTCGCGAGGGCATCGGACTCCCCTGGCTACCCGGCTGCCGCCGGGACGCCCGCACTCCGCGAGGCTGCCGCGGCGTGGCTGGCGCGCCGCCACGGCGTGATCGTGGAACCGGCTGCGGTGCTGCCGGTGATCGGGACCAAGGAGCTGATCTCGTCGCTGCCGACCCTGCTCGGCTGCGGGCCCGGCGACCTGGTGATGTATCCGCGGCTGGCCTATCCGACCTACCACGTAGGCGCGCTGCTGGCGGGCGCGCGACCGCTGGCCGCCGACGCGACGCTCGCGCTCGGCCCCGAGCGCGTCCGGCTTGCCTGGCTGAACTCCCCGTCCAATCCGACCGGGCAGGTGCTGCCCGCCGAGCATCTGCGCAAGGTCGTGGCCTGGTCCAGGGAACGGGGCACGATTATCGCATCGGATGAGTGCTACCTCGGGTTCGGCTGGGACGCTACGCCCGTGTCGGTGCTGCACCCCGATGCCTGCGACGGCTCGCACCAGGGACTGCTCGCCGTGCACTCGATGTCCAAGCGCTCCAACATGGCCGGTTACCGGGCGGGCTTCGTCACCGGGGACCCCGCCCTCGTGCGGGAATTGCTGGAGATCCGCAAGCACGCCGGGCTGCTGGTGCCCGGCCCCGTTCAGGCGGCGATGGCCGCGGCGCTCGGCGACCACGAGCACGCCGAGGCGCAGCGGGCGATCTACGCCGCGCGGCGGGGCCGCCTCCGCACCGCGCTCGAGGCCGCTGGCTGGGCGGTCAGCCATTCCGAGGCCGGACTGTACCTGTGGGCCGCCCACCCCGGATACGACTGCTGGGAGGCGGTGCGGGTGCTGGCCAGCGCCGGCATCCTCGTCGCCCCCGGCGATTTCTACGGGTCGGAGGGCACGCCGCACATCCGGGCGGCGCTCACCGCGACCGATGAGCGGATCGACGCCGCCGTGACCCGGCTGGCTGGGCTGGCCGGGCTGGAGTGATCGCATGTTCCGGCTCTACGACACGCTGGCCAGGCAGGTCGTGCCCGTCGCTGCTGGCCGCCGCGGTGAGCTGCGCATGTACACCTGCGGGCCGACCGTGTACCGGGCGGCGCACGTCGGGAACCTTCGGTCCTACCTGCTGTCCGATCTGATCAGGAGAAATGCCGAGCGACATCAGCTGACCGTGGTCGTCTGCCAGAACATCACGGACGTGGGGCACCTGACCGACGACAGCGCGATCGACTCAGCGGGTGAAGACAAGGTGCTGGCTCAGGCCCGCGCCGAGGGCATCACCGCGCTGCAGCTTGCCCGGCACTTCGAGGACGCGTTCCGCGCCGACTGCTCCGCGCTGAACCTCCTTCCGCCCGGCTACTGGCCGCGTGCGTCTGAGTCGATCGGCCTGATGATCGACATGATTGCGAAACTGATCGAGACCGGGCATGCCTACGCCACGCCGGACGGCTCGGTGTACTTCGACGCGCGATCGTTCCCCGGCTACGGCGAGCTGTCCGGCAACCGTCTCACCGACCTGCGGCCGGGACACCGCTCCGGCGGCGAGGTGGACGAGAAGAAACGGTTCCATGCGGACTGGGCGCTCTGGAAGGCCGCGGCCGCGGGCCGGGAGCTGACCTGGTCAACGCCATGGGGGACCGGCTTCCCCGGCTGGCATACCGAGTGCTCCGCCATGTCGTTGCATTACCTCGGCAGCCTGATCGACATCCATACCGGCGGCATTGACCTGCGGTTCCCCCATCACGAGGATGAGCGCGCCCAGTCCGACTCGGTGGCCGGGCACCGGGTTGTCCGGCATTGGGTGCACGGCGAGCACCTGCTGTTCGAAGGCCGCAAGATGGCCAAGTCAACGGGCAATGTGGTGCTGCTGAGCGACATCACCGATCGCGGGCTCGATCCGCTGGCACTCCGGCTTGCGCTGCTCGAGCATCGCTACCGCCAGCAGATGAACCTGACCTGGGACACCCTGACCGCGGCGGACAAGACGCTGCGCAGGTGGCGGGAACGCGTCGCTGACTGGGCCAGGTCGCCGTTCGAGACCTTTGCCTCCGTCGACCGGCTGCTCGGGCTCGACCTGGCCAGGGATGTCGGCCGGCCGGCCGTGACCAGGCCGCTGCCCGCCGGGGCGGCGGAAAAGCTGCGGGCCAGGCAGGCCGCCCGGCAGGCCAGGGACTTCGCTGCCGCTGACCGGCTGCGGGACGAACTCGCCGCCGTCGGCGTCACCGTCACCGATACGCCCGGCGGCCAGCACTGGACGGTCGGCCCACGCGGCTAGGACGGGAGCTTGACTCCGGCCGCCGAGGCGCAACGTCTTGCACGCATGGCGGCGCACTACGCAACAGATCGCCGCCAACGCGCACGGACTGCGCGGGCCCGGCGCGCTACCCGGCTCGTACGCTGGATTCTGTTCGATCAGTAACGGACGAAAGGGGGCAGACATGGCAGGTAGCCAGAATCCGGGCGCCGCCGCGCGGACAGCGCACGAACTGCGGGCGCAGGCGCGGCTGCATGGCGCGCATAACTATCACCCGCTGCCGGTGATGATTTCCGAAGCCGAGGGCTCCTGGGTCACCGACGTGGACGGCCGGCGCTACCTCGACATGCTGGCCGCCTACTCGGCGATCAACTTCGGCCACCGGCATCCGCGGCTGGTGGCCGCCGCGCAGCGGCAGCTGGAGCGGGTCACGCTGGTCAGCAGGGCGTTCGAGAATGACCAGTTCGGCCCGTTCTGCGCGGAGCTGGCGGCGCTGGCCGGCATGGAGATGGTGCTGCCGATGAACACCGGCGCCGAGGCGGTGGAGACGGCGATCAAGACCGCGCGAAAGTGGGGGTACGAGGTCAAGGGAGTGAGCGCCGACGAGGCGGTCATCGTGGCCTTCAGCGGCAACTTCCACGGGCGCACCACCACGATCATCAGCTTTTCCACCGACGAAGACGCCAGGGGCTCGTATGGCCCGTTCACGCCTGGCTTCGTGGTCGTGCCGTACGGCGACCTCGAGGCGCTGGCCGGGGTCATGAATGACCGCGTGGTCGCCGTCCTGGTAGAGCCGATCCAGGGCGAGGCCGGCGTGCTCGTGCCGCCGCCCGGTTTCCTGACCGGAGTACGCGACCTCTGCTCGGCCCATGGCGCGCTGATGATCGCCGACGAGATCCAGTCCGGCCTCGGCCGGACCGGGACCACGTTCGCGTGCGAGCACGAAGATGTCGTGCCCGACATGTACGTGCTCGGCAAGGCGCTCGGCGGCGGCATCGTGCCGGTATCCGCCGTCGTCTCATCCGGTGATGTCCTCGGCGTGTTCAAGCCGGGACAGCATGGCTCCACTTTTGGCGGCAACCCGCTTGCCTGCGCCGTGGCGCGGGAGGTCATCGCGATGCTGTCGACCGGCGAGTTCCAGGAGCGGTCGGCCAAACTCGGCGCGCACATGCACGACCGGCTGTCCGGCCTGCCGAGGGATGCCGTGCGGCAGGTGCGCGGGCGCGGGCTGTGGGCCGGCGTGGAGTTGAGCGCGCTGTCCGGCCGCGAGGCCTGCGAGCGGCTGGCCACGCTCGGCGTGCTGGCCAAGGACACCCACGGCACCGCGATCAGGCTTGCGCCGCCGCTGGTGATCGCCGAATCCGACCTCGACTGGGCGCTTGATCGCATCGAGGAGATCATCCGCTGACCTGCCCGGCTAGCCCGGTACCGCCAGCGGGTGCCTAGCCGGGCGCCAGACGGCGATACTCGCCGCTGAAGTAGACCAGCGGGCCGCCGTCCCTGTGCTCGGTCACGCTGACGACCTCGCCGACCACGATGCTGTGGTCCCCGCCGTCGTGTACCGCCGTGGTCCGGCATTCGAGCGACGCCAGCGCGGCGTCCAGGATCGGCGCGCCGGTCACCGGCCCCGGATGGTGCGCGATCATGTCCAGCTGGCCGTCCAGCGGGCGCCCCCGGGTGGCCAGCCAGCGGGCTGTCTTCTCGGCTTCCTCGTCAAGCACCGATACCGACCAGATCCCGGCCGCCAGCACCGCGTCATGAAAGCGCGCGATCTTCTCCGCGCAGAACAACACGAGCAGCGGATCCAGCGAGACCGACGTGAAGGCGCTGACGGTCATCGCATGCCCGGTGCCCTGCACGCTGGTGGCCACGACCACGATGCCGGTGGGGAACCTGCCCGCCGCCCGCCGGAACGCGCCAGCGTCCGGCGCCGTCAACGGCCTGCCCTTGACGGCCGGGACCGGGGGGTTCTGGCGAACGCCACGACGACGCCGACGGCGGCGCACAGCGCGCCGCCGTACAGGAACCACTTGCCCGCAGCGGTATTCGTGATCACGACACTTCCTCCCGGCGTGGTCATGGCCAGCACGAACGACGCGGCGAACCATCCCACTGCGGGCATAAGCCCAGCGGTCGGTGCCTGCATTCCCCAGGCAGCGAGAACGGAGGTCGCGAAGATGGCCATCGCGAAGGCGAGCGCCGCGGCCGGGACCGGGCCGAGGGCCGCGCTGTAAAAGAAGCAGCCGATCAGGCCCTGCAACCCGCCGAGCACGAACAACAGCACGTAAGCGCCGCCGGTGACCAGCACCTCGCTGCTGCCGCCCGGCGTGGTGTTCTGCACGGACTGAAGGCTAGCCAAGTCCGGCGAAAAGATCGTCTTCCCAGCCGTGCGGCCGGCGGCCGGGACCGCGCGGGCCTGCCAGCAAGGTGTAATACTCGCGGCCGAACGCCCGCTGCCCCACGTTGTCGGACAGCGCGAAGAACGGGCTGTCCACGGCGATCTGGGTGACGTGCGCGCGCATCGCCGCGATCTTGGCATCCAGGTACTCGGCGGCGTCGATATCCGTGGTCACCTCGTCATCGGGCACGCCGAACGGGAAGTCATCCACCGACTCGACCTGAGTGAAGTCGGGGCCGCCGCCAGGGATACTCCCCGCGTCGGTGCCGCGCATCACCTCGACCGCCTGGGCCAGCACGGACTTGGGCATGGTCGTCGCATAGAACTTGCCGACCAGGCCGCCGGCGAGCTCGAACGCGCGCCAGGCCACGCGGTGCGCCTGGATATGGTCCGGGTGACCATAGAAGCCGTTGTCGTCGTAGCTGATCATGACCTGCGGGCGAACCTCCCGTACCACCCTCAGCAACTCGCGAGCCGCTTCGTCCACGTCGGCCTGCCAGAAGCTGTTATCCCAGTCGTTGGACGCGGTACCCATCATCCCGGAGTCATGCCACCGGCCGGCACCGCCGAGAAACCGGTGATCGGTCACGCCAAGCGCCGCGCAGGCCTCGGCTAGCTCGCCGATCCGGTGCTGGCCGAGGCCGCCGTCGGCGTCCCAGGCCAGGTGCGCAAGCTCGGGCGGGATGATCTCGCCAAGCTCGCCCAGAGTGCAGGTAACCAGCGTCACCGCAGCGCCCTCGGCCGCGTACTTCGCCATCGTCGCGCCGGTACCAATCGACTCGTCGTCCGGATGGGCGTGCACGAGCAGGAGCCTACGGCGGTCGTCGGTTGTGCTCATACCGGTGAGCTTAACCGCGGGCCGGGCAGCCGCCCCGCGACGTCGCGACCGCCGGGCTCGACGGCTGACCGGCGGCCGGCTGGCAGGATCTAATCCCATGACGGACAACGTGACCGACACCTTTCCCCGCCAGCAGGCGCGGACCCAGCGCTTCACGCTCGGGGTCCCGCGGTCCTTCGAGATATCGCCCGACGGGAACCTGATCGCCTTCCTCCGCTCGAAAGGCGGGTCGGACCCGGTCAACTGCCTGTGGCTGCTTGACGTCGCCACCGGGCAGGAGCACCTGATCGCCGACCCGGCTCAGCTCGGCACCGACGGCAGCAACCTGGACCCAGAGGAGAAGGCGCGCCGGGAGCGTTCGCGCGAGCAGGCCGCCGGCATCGTGGCGTTCAGCTGCGACGGCGACTTCCGGCTGGCGGTCTTCGGGCTTTCCGGGCGGGTGTACGCGGCGGACCTGACCGTGCCAGGCACTGGCGGCCAGCCCAGCGTCCGCGAGATTCCCGCGCTGGCCCCGGCGGCCGACCCGGCACCCGACCCGGCCGGCCGTCTCGTCGCCTATGCCCGCGGCGGCGCGCTGCGGGTGACTGACCTGCGCACCGGGGACGACCGGGCCGTCGTCGCTGATGCGGCCACCGATGTCTCGTACGGCCTTGCTGAATTCATCGCCGCGGAGGAGATGGGCCGCCGCCGCGGCTACTGGTGGGCACCGGACTCGCGCGCGCTGCTCGTCGCGCGGGTCGACGTGAGCCCGGTGCTGCGATGGCATATCGCCGACCCGTCGGACCCGGCGCGGCCCGCCACCGAGGTGCGGTATCCGGCCGCCGGCACCGCCAACGCCGTTGTCTCGCTCGTGCTGGCCGGCCTGGACGGCACGCTCACGCCGGTGGACTGGGACAACGGAGCCTTTCCCTACCTGGTCACCGCGTGCTGGCAGGGCTCCGGCGCCGCCGCGGACACCCCGCTGATCGTGGTGCAGACGCGAGATCAGCGGGAGGTACGGATCCTGGCGGTCGACGCCGGCAGTGGCGCGACGACCGTCGTCTGCGCCGACAGCGACCCGCACTGGCTCGACATCATTCCCGGCGTGCCGGCCAGGACCAGCGACAACCGGATCGTCTGGACGGCCGATGCCGGCGGCGCGCACCGGCTGGTCGTCGCCACGCCCGGCGAACTCGCCGCCGATGAGGCCGTCCCGGTGACGCCGGACGGGCTCCAGGTCAGGGAGGTGCTCAGTGTCGACGGCGACACCGTGCTCTTCGCCGCGTCGGACACCGAGCCGGCCGAGATCGGGCTGTGGACATACGGGCCGGCCGGCCTGGCCAGGCTCGCGCACGGCGACGGCGGGCCCTGCGTGCAGGCCGGCCGGAGGGCCGGCGGCACGACCGTCACGGCCAGCCAGTCCCTGGCGCAGGACGGGGTCACCGTCCGCGTGCTGCGTGATGGCGAGGTCGGCCGGATCACCTCGCTGGCCGAAACGCCGCTCGTCCCGGTCCCCCGGCCGGACATCTTCGCGGCCGGGGAACACGGCATCGCGGCGGCGCTGCTGCTCCCGTCCTGGCATCAGCCGGGCGCCGGGAAACTGCCGGTGCTGATGGACCCCTACGGCGGCCCGCACGGGCAGATGGTGCAGGCCAGGCGGAATGTCTACCTCACCTCGCAGTGGCTGGCCGAGCAGGGGTTCGCGGTCGTCATCGCAGATGGCAGGGGCACTCCCGGCCGCGGCCCGCATTGGGAGAAGGCGGTGGCCGGCGACCTGGCGGACCCGCCACTGCAGGACCAGGTCGAGGCGCTGCACGCCGCCGCCGCCCGGTGCGCCGACCTGGACCTGGGCCGGGTGGCGATCCGGGGCTGGTCGTTCGGCGGCTACCTGGCCGCGCTGGCCGTGCTGCGCCGTCCCGATGTCTTCCACGCCGCCATCGCGGGCGCGCCGGTCACCGACTGGCGGCTGTACGACACCCACTACACCGAGCGCTACCTCGGCCATCCCGACGACAGCAAGGGCGCTTACGAGCAGCACTCGCTGCTGTCCGACGCGCACAAGCTGACCAGGCCGCTACTGATCATCCACGGGCTGGCCGACGACAACGTCGTCGTCGCGCACTCGCTGCGGCTGTCATCGGCGCTGCTGGCGGCCGGCCGGCCGCACAGCGTGCTGCCGCTGTCCGGGGTAACCCACATGGCATCGCAGGAAGAGGTAGCAGAGAACCTGCTGCTGCTCCAGGTTGATTTCCTGGGCAAGTCGCTCGGTGTAGCGAGTGTCACACCCGGATTGGCGCGCCCCGCGCCAGCGCGGTGATATTCCTTTGGAATAGGGTTCACACGGCACCGCGGCCATGCGCCGAGCCCAGGCACCGTATCCAGGTTCCCGGACAGCGCATGCGGCAGGCGGCGCGACCCAGTGAGTTTCCAGGGCGGAGACGTCGACGATGACGCAGGCAACGGACGCGCCGGCCAAGACCAGGGCGCAGATTAGCGAGCGGACGCTGCGCCAGGATCCATGGTGGCGGGCCCCGGCCGTGACCGCGACGCTGCTGACCGTCTGGGTGGCGTACGCGACCGTGCACGTCTTCATCGGCAAGGGGTACTGGGTGCCCAGATACCACTACCTGACGCCGTTCTACTCCCCGTGCGTCAACGGCGAGTGCGTGGCAGGATCGAGCAGCCTCGGCACCTGGTTTCCGGCCGTGCCGCCGATCATCCCCTACGCGGTCGTGTCGCTCCCGTTCATCCTGGGCTTCCGGCTGAGCTGCTACTACTACCGGCGGGCCTACTACCGGGCGTTCTGGCGGGCGCCCGCGGCCTGCGCGGTGCGCGAGCCGCACGCCAGCTACACCGGGGAGACCCGGGTCCCGCTGATCCTGCAGAACCTGCACCGCTACTTCTTCTACCTCGTGATCCTGATCTCGGTGCTGAACACCTGGGACCTGGTGCAGGCATTCCGCGGCCCGGACGGCAGCTTCGGGCTCGGCCTCGGCACGCTGATCATGGGCGTCAACGTGGTGCTGCTGTGGGCGTACACGCTGGGCTGTCATTCGTGCAGGCATATCACCGGCGGGCGGCTCAAGCACTTCTCCGCCCACCCGGTCCGGTACTGGATCTGGACCCGGGTATCCAGGCTGAACGCACGTCACATGCAGCTCGCCTGGATAACCCTGGGCACGCTGATGCTGACCGACCTCTATATCTGGCTTGTCGCCAGCAGGGCCATCAGCGACCTGCGGTTCTTCAACTGAGGCAGGGGCAAGACGATGACTGACATCGAGCGGCTCTCCTACGACGTGGTGGTGATAGGGGCCGGCGGATCGGGGCTGCGCGCGGCGATCGAGGCCCGGCTGGCCGGCCAGAAGACCGCGATCATCTCCAAGTCCCTGTTCGGCAAGGCGCACACGGTCATGGCCGAGGGTGGTGCCGCCGCGGCGATGGGCAACGTCAACCCGAACGACAACTGGCAGGTGCACTTCCGCGACACCATGCGCGGCGGCAAGTTCATGAACAACTGGCGGATGGCCGAGCTGCACGCCAAGGAGTCGCCGGACCGGGTCTGGGAGCTGGAGGCGTGGGGGGCGGTATTCGACCGCACCCCGGACGGCAAGATCAGCCAGCGCAACTTCGGCGGCCACGAGTACCCCCGGCTGGCCCACGTGGGCGACCGGACCGGGCTGGAGATGATCCGCACGCTGCAGCAGAAGGTGGTCGCGCTGCAGCAGGAAGACGCCGCGGTGCATGGCGATCCCGAGGCCATGATCAAGGTCTTCGCCGAGACCACCATCACCCGGCTGCTGACGGACGGCGAACGGATCGCCGGCGCGTTCGGCTACATCAGGGAGACCGGGCGGTTCGTCATGTTCGAGGCGCCCGCCGTCATCCTCGCGACCGGCGGGATCGGGAAGACCTTCAAGGTCACCTCCAACTCCTGGGAGTACACCGGGGACGGCCACGCGCTCGCGCTGCTGGCCGGCGCGACCCTGCTGAACATGGAGTTCGTCCAGTTCCACCCGACGCACATGGTCTGGCCGCTGTCGGTGGCCGGCCTGCTGGTCACCGAGTCGGTCCGCGGTGACGGCGGGGTGCTGCGCAACTCCGAGGGCAAGAGGTTCATGTTCGGCTACGTGCCCGACGTGTTCCGCGCCCAGTACGCGGAGACCGAGGAAGAGGCCGACCGCTGGTACACCGACCAGGCCAATAACCGCCGGCCGCCCGAACTGCTACCCCGTGATGAGGTGGCCCGGTCGATCAACGCGGAGGTCAAGGCCGGGCGTGGCTCACCGCACGGCGGCGTGTTCCTTGATATAGCCTCGCGACGGCCTGCCGAGGAGATCCTGCGCAAGCTGCCGTCCATGTACCACCAGTTCAAGGAGCTGGCCGACGTGGACATCACCAAGGAGCCGATGGAGGTCGGCCCGGCCCAGCACTACGTGATGGGCGGCGTCGAGGTGGACCCGGACACCGCGGCCGCCACCGTGCCGGGCCTGTTCGCGGCCGGCGAGGTGACCGGCGGCATGCACGGCTCCAACCGGCTCGGCGGCAACTCGCTGTCCGACCTGGTGGTCTTCGGCCGCCGGGCCGGGATGGGCGCGGCGGCGTACCTGGACACCCTGGATGCGGCGGGCGGCGCACGGCCGGCAGCGAGCGAGGCGGAACTGGCCGCCGCGCAGGCGGAGGCGCTGGCGCCGCTGCAGCGTAGCGGTGGCGAGAACCCGTACACGGTGCATGCCGAGGTCCAGCAGACCATGAGCAGCCTGGTCGGCATCATCAGGCGCGAGGACGAGATCACCCGCGCGCTGGCCGAACTCGAGAAGCTGCGGGGCCGGGTGGCGCAGATCAGCGCCGAGGGCGGCGCGGCCTACAACCCGGGCTGGCACCTGGCCCTGGACATGCGCAACATCATGCTGATCGCCGAGTGCGTGGCGCTGGCCGCGCTGGAGCGCCAGGAGAGCCGCGGCGGGCATACCCGCGACGACTTCCCCGCCATGTCGCCCGAATGGCGGAAGGTCAACCTGATCTGCACGCTGGACGGCGACCGGGTGACGCTTACCCGGCAGCCGATGGCCCCGATGAGAGCGGACCTGCTGGCCCTGTTCGAGCGGTCCGAGCTGAAGAAATACCTCACCGAGGCCGAGTTGCCAGCGGATCCGGCACCGGAATCGGCGCTGGCCCCGGAGGAGGCAAGCTGATGGGCGGCAAGGTCACGCTCAGGATCTGGCGGGGCGACGCCGGGCAGGGCAAGCTGACCGACTACCAGGTCGAGGCCAACGAGGGCGAGGTCGTCCTTGACGTCCTGCACCGGCTGCAGGCAACCCAGGCCGGCGACCTGGCAGTGCGCTGGAACTGCAAGGCCGGCAAGTGCGGTTCCTGCTCGATGGAGATCAACGGCCGCCCGCGGCTGGCCTGCATGACCCGGATGTCGGTGTTCGGCCCGGGCGAGACGATCACGCTCACCCCGATGCGGACCTTCCCGGTGATCAGGGACCTGGTCACCGACGTCTCGTTCAACTACGCGAAGGCGCGCGAGATCCCCTCGTTCACCCCGGATCCGTCGACCGGGCTCGGCGAGTTCCGGATGCAGCAGGTCGACGTCAACCGGTCGCAGGAGTTCCGCAAGTGCATCGAGTGCTTCTTGTGCCAGGACACCTGCCATGTGATCCGGGATCACCCGGAGAACGAGCGCGCGTTCGCCGGGCCCCGGTTCCTGATGCGGATCGCCGAACTCGAGATGCACCCGGCCGACACCGCGGACCGGCGGGAGATCGCGCAGGACGACTTCGGCCTCGGCTACTGCAACATCACCAAGTGCTGCACCGAGGTCTGCCCCGAGAACATCAAGATCACCGACAACGCGCTGATTCCGCTGAAGGAGCGCGTCGTCGGCCGCAAATACGACCCGCTGGTCTGGCTCGGCGCCAAGATCGGCCGACGCTCGCGGCACGACACCCCGGCAGCGGGCGGCAAGAAGAGCTAGCTGTCTTTCGATGGGGAACGGATTGCCCGGCTGCCGGTGCCGACCTGGCCGCGAACCATCCGTTACCCATCGATCTTCAGCAGTCATCCGGATGACGGACATTCCCGTGCGGGGCCGGCCGGCCTGCCCCAGTCAATACGATGAGTGCGGCGCGCAGGTCCTGACCCCGGCAAGGCGACGGCGCGCAGGGCCAGGACCCATCGCGTGAAAGGCTGACATGTCGTCTCACCTCACCTACCTGGAGGCATCGGTCGTCGGCCTGATCCAGGGCGTGACCGAGCTTTTCCCGGTTTCCAGCCTCGGCCACAACGTGCTGATCCCCGCGCTCATCGGCGGCAGCTGGGGCAGTGACCTGAGCGTCGCCAAGGCCGAGTCACCGTACCTGGCCTTCATCGTGGGCCTGCACGCCGCCACCGCCATCGCCTTGCTGATCTACTTCTGGCGGGACTGGATCCGCATCGCCGCGGGATTCTTCACGTCGGTCCGGCACCTGGAGGTCGAGACGACCGAGCAGAAGCTGGCCTGGATGGTCATCCTGGCGACGATTCCGGTCGGCCTGGTCGGACTGGGCTTCGAGCACGAGTTCCGGGTGCTGTTCGGCAAGCCGATCAGGGCGGCGATCTTCCTCGTGGTCAACGGCGTGATCCTGTACGCCGGGGAAAGGTTCCGGACCCGGGCGTCGCTGAAGGCGGACGCGGACCTGGCCGCGGACCGCCAGCACGCGGGCAGCCAGGCCGTGCGCGGCGCCGCCGCGCACGCCTCCGGCCAGCGGGCGGTCCGGCAGCTGGAACTGTCACGCGCCGTGCAGGCGGACGAGCGGCTCGCGCAGGCCGGCTTCGTGCAGGCGCTGGTGATCGGCTCGGCCCAGATACTCGCGCTACTCGCCGGGATCAGCCGGGACGGGGTGACGATGGTGGCGGGCATGGCCCGCGGCCTGTCCCGTGAGGATGCCGCCCGGTTCGCCTTCCTGCTGGCCACGCCGGTCATCCTGGCCGCCGGGGTGCTGAAGTACAACGACCTGATCCAGAAGGGCCACGGCATCTACGGGCCGATCGTGGTCGGCAGCATCATGTCCGGACTCGGCGCTTATGCGTCGGTCCGTTATCTGGTGAAGTACTTCCAGACCCGCACTCTGACCCCGTTCGCGATCTACTGCATCCTGTTCGGCACCGCCAGCATTATCTACCTGTCGGTGAAGTAGCCGACGTTTACGTGCTCCAGAACCAGGTGAACACCACGAACCTGAGCGAGTACGACTGGCTGTTCAACAATGCGAAGGCACAGGCCCTGGCCGCCAACCCGGGCATCGTGGTGGACTCCGAGCTATCCACCAACTACGGCACGCCAACCCAGATGGCCACCGCCGCCAAGTCCCGTCGCCGCGGACGGCTTCTATCTCTCGATCACCAGCAGCACGATCAGCCAGATCACGCAGTTCCTCCAGAAGATGCAGGCGGCTGGCTACTGACCGGACCTCGCGATCCCGGCCGCGCTTGCGCTGCCCGCCATGGCGGGCAGCGCAAGTCGCATGCCTGCGGAACGGACTGCGCGGGCAGGCGCGAAGTGCTATGTTCCGGAATCGGCTCCTGTGGTCGGTGAGTCAGCCGGTGACGCGCGTTCGCCCGAGCCCGGCCGGCCGCACCCGGGGCCTTGGGTAAGTCGGCTCCGTGCCGCCTCGCAGTGGCGGGCTCCCGGCCCGGACCGCCGGTTCACCTGGCAGGGAGGGAGAGTTGAGCCTGTGCGGCGCTCGTACTCCGCTAGGAGCCGTTTCGCTGTTCTGTACCGCCTGCGTGGCCTCAGCACGGGCCGCGGTATCGCCGCGGTCATCGCGGTAGTCCTCTGCTCGCTGGTGGCCCCGGCGGCCGGGAATGCCGCGCCGGCCGCCCGGTCCGCGCTGGATGCGTCAGCTACCGGGCAGCTCGGCGCTGACTCGCATGTGGTGCTGGCAAGGCTGGAAGCCCGCGCCGCACGGCTGTCCAGGCAGTACCGCGGTCAGATAGTCAAGCTCGCGGAGGCGGAGACCGCAGCCGAGGCGGCAACGGCCCGGGCCCGCGTGCTGCGCCGCCAGCTTGGCAGGACGCAGCGTCGCATCGCCAGCCTCGCCGCGGCGAGCTACATGGGCGGTGGCGCGGATCCGGCGCTAACGCTGCTGTTCAGCGGCAACCCGCAGCAGATGCTGGACGGGAACGCGACCGTCGAGTACCTCGCCCGGCAGCGCAGCGCCAGGGAGCAGGAACTGCAGCGGCTGGTGGCGGCCGGCCAGCGCGCCGGGCAGACCGCGCAGGCCAAGATCGCCGACCTGCGCCGCCTGGTCGCCGCGCTGCTGAGCCAGCGGCGGGCGGTCGAGCGCCTCATGGCCAAGTTCCAGCCTCAGTCACCGACCGTCGGCGGGGATCGGATTACCCCCCGGATGCGACAGGTGCGGGACGAGGTCGACCGGAGGTTCGGCCCGTTCATCTACATCGGCTGCTACCGGCCTGAGAGCTCTGGCGAGCATCCCCTGGGCAGAGCCTGCGACTTCATGCTGAGTTCTGGCGGCGTCATGCCGTCAAGTTCCGGGGTGCAGCGGGGCTACGCCATCGCTGCCTGGGCGCAGGCGAACGCCTCCCGGCTCGGGATCATGTACATCATCTACCGGCAGCGGATCTGGGACATCCGGATGGCGTCGTCGGGCTGGGTTGCCATGGCAGATCGCGGCGGCATCACCGCGAACCACTTCGACCACGTGCATATCTCGGTGTTCTAGCCGATCCTTGACCACCTGATTCATTCCGCGAGTCGTTACCGTTGATGGTCTCCAGCGGTTGGCCGCTGTCATGTTGGGGTTCCGGATCTTGCCGGGGCTATTCCTGGTCGCTGCGCGGCGCGGGCTCTACCGGGACGGGGCGGTTCAGGCGCCGGCGCATCGTGATCGTCGTGCCGCCGGGTCCCGGGGTAATGCTCAGCTCGTCGGTTACCTGGCTGATCACCGTAAGTCCCCGTCCGCCCAGCCGCTGCCCGCCGTGCCGGGATTCGCCGGGCTGCCATCGGCCGCGATCGGTCACCTGAATGACGGCGCTGCCAGCGCCGTCCAGGCCGACCTGGACGATGACCGTGGCCGGACCATGCCGGGGCCGGCCGTGGACGACCGCGTTGGCAGCGGCCTCGTAGGCGGCCAGCTCGGCATCGACGCAGTCAGCCGGGGCGACCCCGAGTCCCCGCAGCCAGCTCCGTAGCTGTACACGCAAGTTCCGCAGGGCCATCGCGTCGGCGGGAAACCGCATGAACAAGTCGGGAACCCGGTCGGGCAGGCGGTGCGCGGTGAGCACCGCCGCGTCGTCGCCATGCTGATGGCGGGCTACCCGCTCCATGACGGCCGAGCACACCCGGTCGGCCGTGTCGGCCACTGGCCGAGGACCGGCTCCGGCCAGCACAGAGGCGGCCGCCTCGGCCAGCAGCCGCCGGTCATGCCCGGCTCTCTCCGGCGGCCGGCCGAACCGGCCGCCGGAATAGAGCAGGAGCACGGCGTCGGGCGCCAGGACGGCGCTCGCGATGGCGGCCTTGCCCCCGCCGACGCCCAGTGGCTCACCACTCGCCGGGGCCAGGAACCGTGGCTCGCCGGCCGGCCCGCAGACCATCGGCATCGGATGTCCGGCACTGGCATAGCGGAGATCGCCCGTCGCCGGGTCAAGCACGCCCAGACACGCCGTCGCCCCCCTGGCCACGGCCAGCTGCGCGGCGAGAGCATCCGCGCGGGCCAGCGCCTCGGCCGGGGCAGCACCACCGAGCAGCGCATCCTGCAGCACCGCCCGCAATCGTGACGTGACCGAAATCGCCCCAGGACCACGTCCGATGCGGCCAGCCGCGAGCACAACGTCCCCGCGCGGCAGGGGGATCGCGTCAAGCCAGTCACCACCCGCGGGTACGCCCTCGGGGGCGGTCCGGTACCGCGCGGCGAGCCGGACCTGCGGAAGGACGGGCAGGCCGGCATGACGCAGATAGCTCGGCTGCAGAGGCTCCTGGCCGGGTTGCTCTGCCATCTGCCTGCGCTCCGAAAATAGCTGCTGAGCTGCCAGAGCAGGTCAATACCCCGGGAGCCGCCTGCCAACCAGGGCCCGGACACGGTACTCCCGGGAACGCGCCGCCGCCGAAGTCGGCGCCCCGGCGAGTCTATCCTCGGCAGCGGCCGGATGCCCGCCGGCCTCAGCCCTGGTTACTCGCCGCGGGCACGGCGGGCGCGCTGGCGGCCGCGCTCCTTGGCGTCGAGCACGAGCTTGCGCAGCCGGACGGTGGACTGCGTCACCTCCGCGCACTCGTCGACGGCGCAGAACTCCAGCGCCTGCTCCAGGCTGAGCTGCCGCGGCGGGACGAGCCGCTCGAGTTCCTCACCGGAGGACTGCCGGACGTTGGTGAGCTTGCGCTCCTTGGTGATGTTGACGTCCATGTCGTCGGCCCGTGAGTTCTCGCCGACGATCATGCCCTCGTACACCTCGGTGGTCGGCGCGACAAACAACGTGCCGCGCTCCTGCAGCGCGAACATCGCGTACGGGGTCGCCGTGCCCGCGCGGTCCGCGACCAGCGACCCGGTCGGCCGCATCCGCAGCGGGCCGGACCAGGGCTCGTAGCCGTCGAAGACATGGTGGGCGATGCCGGTGCCGCGGGTATCGGTGAGGAAATGCGTGCGGAACCCGATCAGCCCGCGGGCCGGGACCGTGAACTCAAGCCGCACCCACCCGGTGCCGTGGTTCGTCATGTTGTCCATCCGGCCCTTGCGGATGGCGAGCAGCGAGGTGACCGCGCCGAGATAGTCCTCGGGCACGTCCACGGTCAGCCGCTCCACCGGCTCGTGCAGCTTGCCGTCCACCTCGCGGGTGACGACGGTCGGGCGGCCGACGGTCAGCTCGTACCCTTCCCGCCGCATGGTCTCGACCAGCACAGCCAGTGCCAGCTCGCCGCGGCCCTGTACTTCCCAGGTGTCCGGCCGGTCGGTGGGCAGCACCTGGATCGAGACGTTGCCGACGAGTTCGCGGTCCAGCCGGTCGCGCACCATCCGCGCGGTGACCCGGGATCCCTTCTCCCGGCCGACGAGGGGCGATGTGTTCACCCCGATGGTCATCGAGATCGCGGGCTCGTCCACCGTGATCAGCGGCAGCGGCCGCGGGTCCTCCGGGTCGGCCAGCGTCTCGCCGATCATGATCTCGCCGATGCCGGCCACCGCGATGATGTCCCCGGCCGAGGCGCTGGCGGCCGGCACTCGCTCCAGGGCCTCGGTGCGGAACAACTCGGTGATCTTCACCCGCTCGATGGAACCATCCCGGCGGCACCAGGCCACCTGCTGGCCGCGCACGATCTGGCCGCTGAACACCCGGCATAGCGCGATCCTGCCCAGGTAGGAGGAGGCATCCAGGTTGGTAACGTGCGCCCGCAGCGGCGCTTCCGGGTCATACGACGGTGCCGGGACGGTCTCCCTGAGCACGGTGAACAGCGGCTCGAGGTCCGGAGAATCCGGCAGCGTCCCGTCGGCCGGGCGGGCCAGCGATGCCCGGCCTGCCCGCGCCGAGGCGTACACGATCGGGAACTCGATCTGCTCCTCGCTGGCGTCCAGGTCCATGAACAGCTCGTAGCACGCATCGACCACCTCGGCGATCCTGGCGTCCGGGCGGTCCACCTTGTTGATCACCAGGATCACCGGCAGCCCGGCCTCCAGCGTCTTGCGCAGCACGAACCTGGTCTGCGGCAGCGGCCCCTCGCTGGCGTCGACAAGCAGCAGCACGCCGTCCACCATGGACAGCCCGCGCTCGACCTCGCCGCCGAAATCAGCATGGCCGGGGGTGTCGACGATGTTGATGGTCAGCCCGCCGTGGGTGACCGCCGTGTTCTTGGCCAGGATCGTGATGCCCTTCTCCCGCTCCAGGTCACCGGAGTCGAGCACCCTGTCAGCAACCTGCGCGTTCGCGCGGAATGCCCCCGACTGCCACAGCATCGCGTCGACCAGCGTGGTCTTGCCGTGGTCGACGTGCGCGACGATCGCGACGTTGCGGAGGTCATCGCGGGTAGCGAGCTGCACCGTGCGGGCAGGCATGACAGGAGGCTCCGATAGCTGAGGGAGGGCGCCAAGAGTGTCGGCTCATTTAGTTTATTCGTTTTTTCCTGCGTAACGCACATGATCCCGGCCGATCGCCACCACCAGGCCGGCCGTCTGCTACTGACGATGATCCGCCATTCGGCGGCCGGGTCACCGGCGGCGTAGGCGGCCAGGCGGCGGGCCTGGCTGGCGGGCACGGGCCCGATCCGGCCCAGGTATCCAGGCCCGCGACTGGCCCCGGCCAGCACCAGCCACGGCAGCGACACATCAAGCAGCCCCGGCACCGGCCCGGTACCGCCCTCGGCGGAGCGGGCGAGCGCGGGCGGGATCATCGCCGGCAGCCCCGGCCACAGCGGGGCCGGCCCACGAGCCTGCCAGCAATTGTCGTCATCGTCCTGGCCCGGGCCATCCCGCTGGCTCCCGGCCGGGCCATGGTTCGAGGCCGGGCCGTCGCCGGGCCACGGGTAATCTTCCTGATAACGGGGCGCGTCCTGATTCCCGGGCGGCGGCACGTCATCACCCGGCACGTTGCTACCCGGCGGGTCATCGTCCGGCGCGTTGCCGTCCGGGGGGCCGCCCTCTCGCGGGCCGCCGCGCGGCGGGCTGCCGGCGCGGGGCAGGTCATCACGAGCCGGGCTGCCACCGGGACCGTCATCTGGCGGGCGGCCGCCGCGCGGGCCGCCGTCTCGCCGACCACGCGGCGGGCCATCATCGGGAACGCCGCCCCGGCTGCCGCCGGGCGGGTCCTGGCCGGGGTCGCCGGAATCATGACCGGGGGGGCCAGTACCGTCGCCGGGCGGGATGTCCGGGGGCGCGCCTTCGGCGGGCGGGATCAGCGGGAGGGTGCCGAGCAGCAGCCCGAGGTAGACCTTCGCGGACAGCAGGTCCATCCCGCCGCACGCGCCGGAGGCCTTCCACGCGCGGGCCATCGCCCGGATCCGCGCCATCGCCGCGGCCGCGTGGATCACCGGCAGCCGCTGCCCGGCCAGCGTCGCGGTGTGCTCCTCATCGGGATACAGCACCACCTTCGCCTGGCGTTCTGATTCTTCCCGGCGCCGGTCCGCTCCTTCGGGGTCGGCGGCGATTACCGCGCGGCGCAGCGCCGCCCGCAGCATCCCCGGAGTCTGCCCACCGGCCGCGGGCAACACCTTGCTCTCCACCGACCGGGCCGCCTCATCGGACAGCCGCGTGGTCGCCTCGCAGATCAGCCGGGCCCGGTACAAGTCGATCACGCCGGACTCCAGCGCCGCACCGGTGCCGGGCAGCCGCCACCCCAAGTCGACCGCCAGCCCAGCCCACCAGGACGCGCCGTACCGTGACATGGTCAGCTCCAGCGCCACTTCGGCGGCCGCAGATGCCGGGATCCGGGCCGGGCGGCCATCGGGCCCGGTGCCGATGTCCTCATCCCGCGCGGCCGACCGGGACGCGATCTGCGCGACCGCGGCGAGTTCCTTGGCCTGTGCCCACGACGCGAGGCGGCGCCACGCTCCCGCGGTCGCGGCCAGGTCGGCATCACCCAGCTCGGCCGCCGGGATCAGCGACAGCCACGCCGCCAGGTCCGGGCCCGGCGCCAGCTTCTCCGCCACCCGCCCAGCCAGTACTCCGGCCGGGACCAGCTCCCCGGGCACCTTCCCCGGGGTTCCGGCCGACACCGGGCTGCGCACCCGGGCCAGACGCACCATCCGAACCAGAGCCCGCCGAAGCAGGGCCGGCGAAAGCAGGCCCGGCCGGGGCGGGGCTCGCGGGCGCAGGGCTGCGGCCCGCACCGGATGGGTCAGCGCCGGGGCCGGTCGGATCGTGCGGGCCCGGCTCGTTGAGGCTGTCCATCAGCGCGGCGAAATCCAGCTCCCAGGACCACGACAGGGCCTGCGGGGTGCCCGCACCGTCCGTCTCATCGAGCACCGGGTCACCTCCTCCGCTGACTGGTAACCGGGCCACCGGCCCGCGCCGACTGCTTTAGCTAATATTAGCGACTGACACTGACAATGTGAAACTAATATGTGTATGTGTTCGAACTATAAGCACTGCCTCGATATTGTGTCACGATATAGATGATCAGGGATGCCTCGGTAAATCATTCACGCGGTCGCCGTGGCATGGCGGGCACCGGCGTGGAGAAGGCCGAGGCGAGTCGCGGGCAACGCGCAGCCAGGCGCTTCCAGATCAAGAGAGATAGTGCGCGCTGACATACTTGCCCGCATGCCCGCGGACATCGGCCCGTCGAGTCCCCTCGGATTCGTGACGCATGGCGTTGTCTTCGAGGAAGGGGTTGCGGTCAAGCGCTTCCGGTCCTGGCTCCATGGTGATGAGCGGCTCCACGGTGAGGAACCGAGCCGCGAGTGGCAGGCGCTGAATCTGCTCGCGCAGTACGCGCCAGGACTTGCACCAGAGCCCATCAGGGCCGACCTGGACGCGGGCGCGAAGTGCGCCTGGTCGGCTTCGAGAAATCCGGGCGCGGCGATCGGGCGGGCGAGCTTGCCGACTTCGTCGAGCACATAACGGTCTGGGCGCATGCGGGCATCGACGCCGAAGCCTTCCTCGGCCGTTTCGGCCTGAGTCCAGGCGAGCGCCAGCAGATAAGACAGTTTCGTCGCCTGATCGCAGCCTTCTGGGTCATGAGGCTGCTTCCCACCGGCAGCGCCCACCACCGCAATCCACCTGGCACTCTTGAGCGCCAGGCCAGCCGGGCTGCTCGACCTGCTCGGTTAGTTCTTACCGCAGCTGCGCCGCATCAGGACTCCGGATCTGGCGGCAGCGGCCGCAATGGTTTCATGATCACGAAGGATCCGGGCGGCAGAACCCCTGGATCCTCCGTGACATGGTGCGCTAGCGCAGCATGCGGGGTGCGGCGGGGCCCTGACCGGGCCTAAGCCGGTCCGGTTGCAGAGATAAGGCATCCGACCAATGTGATCTACCCCACCTTACGGCGAACCTCAATGGTGTCGGGTCGTGTCCACGGCCCGCAGGCGTAGGAGGTAGCAGTGCATCCGGTGATTATGCAAGGTCTCGCCAGCCAGCATGTCAGGGACATGCAGCTGACCGCCACCGTCGCGCGGCGTGCCCGGCGGGCACGCCGCGCCCGGCGCGGCTACTCGGCCGCCGCCGCCTCGTCTGTGGCGATTCCCCGCGGCGCGGCCGTCGGGCACGCATGACCGCTGGCCGAATCGGCGAGAACACGATCCCGCTCTAGAACAGGCTTTCGACAGCAGCGTATTCTGAGTACGTGGCAGCTTATCTTCCGCCCGGCTGGCCTGCGGGCGTTCACCCGCCCGGCAGCGACGGGTTCGAGCAGACCGCGGTCGCGTGGCTGCTGGACGTCATGCCGCCGGACTACCGCGTGCACGGCGTGCTGCGCCGCCACCCCATCGCGCTCGCCGTGCTCGCCAGGCATTACCTGGCCGCCTGCGTGGAGGGGGCCCGGGAGGGATATCGCAGTGCCCGCACCGAGCTCGGCGATGTATTGCCGCCGCAGGGACTTGACGCGGTGCTGGCCGTGTACAGCAGCGAGGGCAGCAGGCTGGTGGCCACCGCGCGGGCCGTCGACCTCATCGGCCGGGCACTGCGCGGCGAAGTGTTCGCCCCGCAGCTAGGACGCCCTTAGCGCGAGCAGCGCCATGTCATCGGCCAGCGGGGCGGTGCTGAACTCGCGGGCCGCTCGCTGGATCCCGGCGGTTACCGCGCTGGCGCCGAGGCCGCGGAACTGTGCCAGCAGCTTGGCCAGGCCGGCGCTATCGTCGAGCAGCCGGTATCCGTGCCGCCGCTTGGTCACGCCGTCGGTCACGGCAAGCAGCAGGTCACCGGTGCCGAGATCCACCGTCTGGGTACGGAACGTGAGCCCGTCGATGACCCCGAGCAAGGGCTGCGGGTCGGCGGCCGGTGCCGGTACCCCGCCTGCGTCCCTGAGCACGAGCGGCTGCGGATGGCCGGCGCAGGCGATCGAGATCCGGACGGGAACCGCCCGCATGGCCAGGGCGACCTCGCCGTGCACCAGCGTCAGGAACCTGGCCTGCTCGCCCTCATCGAGGATGAGCTCGTTCAGCCGCTCGAGCACAGCAGGGATGCCGTGCCCTTCGCGAGCCAGGATGCGCAGGGTATGCCTGGCCAGGCCGCCGATGGCCGCGGCGGCAGGCCCGGTGCCGCACACGTCGGCGATGACGAATCGCCAGCGGTCCTCGCCAACGGGAAAGACGTCGTAGAAGTCCCCGCTGAGACGATCGGCGCCCGCGGGCCCGTCGTGCGCCGCGGCCAGATCCACGCCAGGGATCTGCGGCAGGCCGGCCGGGAGCAGCACTGGCTGCGGCACCCGGCTGGCGAACTGCTGCCTGGCCCGCTGCCGCGCGTTGTCCAGGGCGAGCGCGGTCCTGCGCGCCACGCCCTCGGCCAGCTCCGTCACCTCGGCGGACAGCCGCCCGCCGGCCATGCCGCCAATCGCGAGCAAGCCGGGCCGGCCCTCCGCCGCCGCCAGCGGGAAGCACCATGCCCCGTCGGCGGCCAGCTGCGCGGCCCCGGGCGGATCCGCCCCGGTGACCGGGACTTGTATGCCCAGCTGCCACCGCTGGCCACCGGTGCGGCGGCGGCCCTGGGCGGCGGTGCCCGGGATGCTCGCCGGCTGCGCGTGCTCAAGCAGCCAGGCAAGCGCGTCGGCGCGTGCGTCCCAGCTGCGCCGCGAGAGCAACAACCTTCTCCTGGTCAAGATGGCCGGCCAGCAGCTCGCCTGCCTCGTCGAGGAAGCTGGCGCGTGCGCGCCTGGCCCGCTCGAGGTCGCCCAGCCTGGCCCGCTCCAGGGTGGCGGCCGACCGGTCGGCCAGGTCCTGCAGCCTGGCCGCATCCCGCTCGCAGAACCGGCCGGGCTCGGCCGCGGCCACGGCCAGCACTCCTGTGACCCGTCCTTCTGCCAGCAGCGGGACCGTGACCAGGGAGAGCGCCGCGTCGGCAAAGGCCCTGGCCGGGCCGGCGGCAACCGTCGCCGGGCCCATGGCGAGTGGCGCGAAGCCGGCTCCGCCGGGCGAGCCCGCCTCAGCCGCGGCGCGCACCCTCAGCTCACCGCCCTCACCGGCGGCCAGCAGGTAGGCGGCATCGGCGGACATCATGGTCCTGGCGGCCTCAACGGTATGGCTGAGCAGCTCCTCGTAACCGAGCCTGCCGAGATTCCGGCGGGCCCACACCGGGAGGCCGGGCGGAGGTTCCTGGCGAGCTAGCGGCAGGTCCCTCGCTGGCTGCCCAGGACCGGCCGCCGGCTTGCCGTTTCCCACCGTGCCGGCGGCGGTCAGCATGCCGGCGGCGGCGATGCGCGCCTGGCCGGCCGGCTCGCCCGCGGCCGGTCCCGCCGTCCGGGCCGCGGCCCCGTCTGGGCCGTGCTGGCCGCCCGCTTCGCCGGCCGCATCGGCGCCTGTTAAGCCCAGCCGGAACCAGACCGCCTTGGCCGTGCGCGCGTACGTGACCCCCCAGGATGTCGCGAGCTCGGAAGGCAGCATGAGCCCGCGGCCGCTGGTGCGTTCCGCCTCGGTGATCTCGCCGTGCTGCGGATCCGGGATCAGCTGAACCGGATGGCGGTCAAGTACCACGACCTCGACCGCTTCTGCCGCCAGCCGGCAGGTCACCTGAACCGGCGTGCCCGCGTGCACGACCGCGTTGGTGACCAGCTCGCTGGTGAGCAGCACTGCGTCGTCGACGAGCTCGTCCTGGCCGGCCGACCGGCCGGCCACCTGCCATGTCCGCAGCGTGTCCCGGACGAATCGGCGCGCTGCCGCAGCTGCCGCGGGCTCGGGCTGGTACGCCGCGGTAGCAACGAGATCATCCCGTGCCTGCACGTGCCCTCTTGACTGGCGGTAGCTTCGGTCATTCCCGGCCTCGGCCGCCTCCGGCGGCCGAGTTCACAGGAGCCTCTCCGCCCACGTCGGAGGCGGCCCTGCCCATCGTTGCAGAACTCGCCGGGACGTCACAGCCAAAGCGCTCAGTCCGGGCCGGGCGCGGGGCGCGACCAGCCGCTGCCCTGCACATATTCACGGACAATCCTGGCCGGAACGCCTGCCACCACGCAATGATCGGGAATGTTCCCGCGAACGACCGAGCCGGCCGCGACGACCACGTTCCGGCCGATGCAGGCGCCGGGCAGCACCACGACCCCGGCGCCGAGCCAGCTGCCGGAGCCGATGGAAACCGCGGCATTACGCGGCCACTGGCGGCCGATCGGCATATCCGGATCCTCGTAGCCGTGATTCTGGTCGGTGACGTAGATATACGGGCCGGTGAAGACGTCATCGCCGATCAGTATCGAGTGGTGCGCCACGATGTGGCTGCCACGCCCGATGACGCTGCGGTCGCCGATCCGCAGCACCGGGCTGTCCCCCAGATCCTGCCCGGGCAGCATCCCCGCGCAGAGCGTCACCTGGGCACCGATCATGGTCTCGTCGCCGATCTCGATCCAGCCCTCGCCGTACACGGAGCCGGTCGGGAACGCGATCAGCGACCGGGGGCCGAAAGCCGCGAACCTGCGCCCGGCGCGAGAGCCTGCCGTGATCATCCCGGCTCGCTGGACCGTGCGCCAGGCACCGTGGTCCAGGTCGGCCACGGCGGAGCGGCACCGGCTGCGGAGCGCAGCGCGCCAGGGCGGCATCGCCCGGCTAGCCGTCAGCCTGGTTCGACGCCGCGAGCTGCCCGCATGCTCCGTCGATCTGCGAGCCCCTGGTATCGCGGACGGTCACCGGGATACCTCGTGCGGCCAGCCTCGCCTCGAACTCCCGCATGTCCCGCGGCCGGGATGCCGTCCAGCGCGAGCCCGGCGTGGGATTTAGCGGGATCAAGTTGACGTGGGCCAGCTGGCCGGCCAGCAGCGCGGCCAGCGCATCGGCCCGCCATGCCTGGTCGTTGATATCGCGGATCAGGGCGTACTCGACCGAGACGCGCCGGCCGGTCGCCTCGGCATATGCCCACGCGGCCGCCAGTACCTCGGCGACCTGCCAGCGCCGGTTCACCGGCACAAGCTCGTCCCGCAACTCGTCGTCGGGAGCATGCAGCGATACCGCCAGCCGGACCGACAGGCCCTCGCTGGCGAGCCGGCCGATGGCCGGGACCAGGCCGACGGTGGAGACAGTGATCCCGCGCTGGGAGATGCCGAGACCGCCAGGGACCCGGTCAGTGAGCCGGCGCACGGCGGCGAGCACGCTGGCGTAGTTGGCCAGCGGCTCCCCCATGCCCATAAACACCACGTTGGAGATCCGCCCCGGCCCGCCGGGCACCTCGCCGCTGGCCAGCGCCCTGGCGCCGGCCACCACCTGCGCCACGATCTCGGCCGCGGACAAGTTCCTGGTCAGGCCGGCCTGGCCGGTCGCGCAGAACGGGCAGGCCATCCCGCAGCCCGCCTGCGACGACACGCACATCGTCACCCGGTCCGGATAGCGCATCAGCACCGACTCGACGTAGGCGCCGTCGAACGCGCGCCACAGGGCCTTCCTGGTCGTGCCCTGATCGCAGGTGAGCTCGCGCTCAGCGGTGAGCAGCCGGGGCAGCAGCGCCGCGGTCAGCGCCGCCCGGGTCCCGGCCGGCAGGTCGGTCATGTCGCCCGGGTCATCGGTCAGCCGGCCGAAGTAGTGCCGGGACAGCTGGTCGGCGCGGAACCGCGGGTGGCCGAGTTCCGCCGCGGCCGCCCGGCGGCCGGCCGGATCCAGGTCAGCCAGGTGCCGGGGCGGAGCAGGCCGACGGCGTGCGGCCGGGCCGCCGGGCCCGCCGGCCAGCCCGGCAGGCAGGCCGGCGGCCAGCCCGTCCGGCGGCCCGCTGACCGGTACCGGAAGCGCTGCGCTCGGCACCCGTGCTCCGTTTCCGTCTCCGCCCGGCGCACCACTCCGTGCAGAGGCCGTTGCAAACCCTTAACGATATTCCCGCATGGCCCTCGGTGACCTGCGACAAGTCGGTAGATTTCGTTGACATGCCAACCTTGCGCAGAGGGCCCAGGGACACCAGGATAGCCGCCCAGCCCGGACGGCCCAGGATCCTGCTCGAGAGCGACAGCCCTTACGCAAGCAGGCGGGTGGTAGTCGAGTGCGATGGATCGACGACCGCCGCCTACCTGCACGACAAGACGACAGCGATCGCGGCCACCTGGATCGCCAATCACGAGCAGGCCCCGGCCTCCACCGACCTGAGCAGGCTGAACTCCGGGAAGGCGCCGGTAATGCCGGCCGGCCACGTCAAGCACCCGGACGGCCGGCCCATGATCGAGCCGGACCGGCTGCGCGCGATCTGGCTGGAAGAGGGCGACGGCGTGGCGATCCTCGAGAACGGCGAGCTACTCGCCGTGATCCCCGGCTGGTCGGATATGTCCCATGGCATGCCCGGTTATTGCCGGGACGTCATCGGCCAGACCCCGTTCGCCTGGTCGCTCGACGACGCGATGGAAGGCCTGGGACCGCGAGTGGAACAGGCGGCCAGGTTCTGGCGCTGGCGGGCTGACCACGACGCGTGGGCACGCTTCCAGCAGGCCGTGCTCGGCCACCTGCTCGGCAAGCTTGGCCCCGGCGCCAGGTACTGGGACGTCGGCGGCGGCAAGGAGCCGCAAGTCGGCGTCTCCGAGCGCCCGCCGACCGGCTACCGGAATTACACGGTCCTGTCGACTATCGGGATGTGCAGCCAGCGGATGCCGGTGGTGGAGCGGCTGACGGAAGATGTGCGCACGCGGTCCAGGATCGAGCTCGCTATCGCGACCACGCTGCCGAGCACGGATGCGGCCAGGATCTTCCTCTGGCTCGCCCAGTACCCGTGGCGGGACGTGACCTGGTTCGGGCCAGGGCATACCCTGCGCTGGTATCACCAGCCGGCTACCTTTCCGCTCGGCGGCGGGAACGAGGCCGTCCTTCTGCTGGACGAGCCGGGTGCCCTGCTCGGGCCTGAGGTGCCCGACCTGTCCGGCTTCACGTTCGCCGGTGACGCGGTGCGGTGGCTGTGGCTGGTGCCGATCACCGAGCGGGAGCGCCTGCTGGCCAGGGAACGGGGATCCGCGAGCCTGGTCAACCAGCTAGCCGCGCAGCGCCGCAGCTGGGTAGTCGGCTGAGGCCGGCCGTACGGTAAAGATCTAATGATGGCTGTGCGGTATGAACACCGTCAGCAGGACCCAGACCGCTGGCGAGACCACCAGCAGTGAGTCGATCCGGTCGAGCACGCCGCCGTGTCCGGGCAGCATCGAGCCATAGTCCTTGATACCCAGATCCCGCTTGATCATCGATGCGGCGAGATCGCCGAGGGTGGCGGCAAGCAGGGCCGCAGCGCCCAGCACAAGGCCCTGCCATACCCGCCCGTTCAGCAGCGTGACCAGCAGGATCGCGCCGCCGGCCAGGCAGGCGAGCAGCGATCCCGCGAATCCCTCCCAGGTCTTCTTGGGGCTGATTGCCGGGGCCATCAGGTGCTTGCCGAACAGGATTCCGGCGAAATAGCCGCCGACGTCGCTGCACACCGCCAGCGCGACGAAGATGAGCGTCCGCCGCGAGCCGTCCGGCCTGGCCAGCATGAGCGGGACGAAAACCGCGAGCAGCGGAAGGTAGGCAAGGGCGAAGACCCCAGCCGTGAGGTCGCGCACATAACCCGCCGTGCCGCCGGACAGCCGCCAGGCGAGCAGCAGGACCACGGTCCCAGCGAAGGCGGCCAGCGCCGCCCGCTCGCCGGCCCAGTACGCCAGCCCCAGCATCGCCGCCCCGCCGGCCGCGACCGGGACCAGCGGCAGGTTGATCTCGCGCGCGCTGACGGCGCGGCTCAGTTCCAGCAGCGCGACCCCGACCGCGATGGCCACCAGCCCGAGGAAAGTTGCTCGCACGGTGAAGAGGGTCAGCAACGCGGCGCCGCCAAGGCCCGCGCCGACGGCCAGCGCGACCGGCAGGTTGCGGCCGGTGCGTATCGTCTTGCCCTCGGTCACCGGCCCGCCTCCTCCTCCTGACCGGCGCCGGCGAAATGGCTGCAAGCTACACCTCGAGCAGCTCAGCTTCCTTGCGCTTGAGTAGCTCGTCGACTTGCGTTATATAAGTGTGGGTTAGCTCGTCAAGCTCCCGTTCAGCCCGGCGGCCGTCATCCTCGCCCGTGTCGCCGCCCTTGACCAGCTTGTCCAGTGCGTCCTTGGCGTGCCTGCGGATGTTGCGGATGGAAACCCTGCTTTCCTCCGCCTTGTGCCGGGCAATCTTGATGTACTCGCGCCTGCGCTCCTCGGAGAGCTCGGGGAAGTTCACCCGGATGATCGCGCCATCGTTAGACGGATTGACCCCGAGGTCGCTGTTCCTGATCGCCTTTTCGATGGCGCCCATCGACGACTTGTCGAAGGGCTGGATGATCACCATCCTCGGCTCAGGCATGTGAAAGGACGCCAGCTGGTTCAGCGGCGTCTGCGTCCCGTAGTACTCGGCGGTGATCTTCCCGAACATCGCCGGGTGCGCCCGGCCGGTGCGGATGCCGCTGAACTCGTCCTTGGCTACCACGACGGCCTTTTCCATTTTCTCCTCGGCCTCGAGGAGTGTGTCGTCAATCACTGCGGCTCCTGTGCGTCCGTCCGTAGTCCCGGCGCGCGCCCGCGGGCGCCGGCATCTTCCATGGTGCCAGGCCGGGGAGTCATGCCATGCCCGTCATCGGCTGCCCGTCGTCACCGGCCGGCCCTGCTGACCAGGGTGCCGATCTTCTCGCCTCGTACCGCCCGCAGCACGTTGCCCTCTTCCATCAGGTCAAACACCACGATCGGCAGGTTGTTGTCCATGCACAGGCTGACCGCGGTGGCGTCCATCACCCGTAGCTGGCGGCGCAGCACCTCGGCGTAGTCCAGCCGGTCAAACCGGACGGCGTCCGGCGATATCCGGGGGTCAGCGTCGTACACGCCGTCGACCTGAGTGGCCTTGAGCACCGCCTGGGCCCCGATCTCCAGCGCCCGCTGGGCGGCGCAGGTATCGGTGGAGAAGAACGGTGCGCCGAGCCCCGCCCCGAAGATCACTACCCGGCCCTTCTCCAGGTGCCGGATCGCCTTGCGCGGTATGTAGGGCTCGGCGACCTGCCCCATGGTGATAGCCGTCTGCACCCGCGTCTCCACGCCCAGCTTCTCGAGCACGTCCTGCAGGGCGAGGCAGTTGATGACCGTGCCGAGCATGCCCATGTAGTCCGCGCGGGAGCGGTCAATCCCTCCCCGCGCGGACAGCGTCGCGCCGCGAAACATGTTCCCGCCGCCCACGACGGCCGCGATCTGGATCCCCTCACGGGCCGCTGCCGTGATCTCCCTGGCAATATGGGCGACCACATCCGGGGATATCCCCAGCGGTTCGTCGCCGGCGAATGCCTCGCCGGACAGCTTCAGCACCACCCGGTGCCAGCTGGGATGCATCGCCCCGCTGGTGGCGCGCTCTTGATCCTGCGCGGCAGCCGCGTGGTTCAAGGCCGCTTCGCCGTGCTCTTGCCTGACGCCTTCGTGCACGAGCCGCATCCTCCGCTCATGACGGCCGCTGGGCCGGGCGTTGCCGTTAGCTGTCCGTGGCTCACCCAGCCTGGCCGATCTGGAACCTCGCGAAGCTACGCACGGTGACCTTCCGCTCGGCGAGCACCTGCTTGACGGTCTTCTTCGGATCCTTGATGAACGGCTGCTCGACGAGCACGACTTCCTTGAAGAACGCGTTCACCCGGCCTTCGACGATCTTGCCGATCGCCTGCTCCGGCTTGCCCTCCTCGCGGGTCATCTGCTCGGCGATCCTGTGCTCCTTCGCGACGATCTCGGCGGGAACCTCGTCGCGAGTGACATAAGCGGGCAGGCTGGCCGCTATCTGCTGGGCGATGTCCTTGCCGGTCGCGGCGTCAGCGGAGTCCAGCTGCACGAGCGCACCCCTGGCCGGCGGCAGGCCAGGGTCGCTGCGGTGCAGGTAGCTCGCGATGTAGCCGCCATCGAGCCGGGCGAACCTGCCGAGCTCGAGCTTTTCCTTGAGCGCGGCGCCCGCCTCGTCGATGAGCTTCTGTACCGTCGTGCCCGGCCTGGCCTCCACGCCGAGCAGCGCGAGCCTGTCGGTGACCTTCGCGGCCATCGCCGCTCCGGCGATGTCGGCCGCCACCTGCTGGAACTGGTCGGTCTTGGCGACGAAGTCGGTCTCGCAGTTGAGTTCCACGAGTATCCCCGCGCTGGTGCCGTCGAGTTCCGCGGTGACCAGGCCGTTCGCCGCGGTCCGCCCGGCCCGCTTGCTGACATCCTTGGCGCCCTTGAGGCGCAGCGCCTCTACCGCGGCGTCAAAGTCGCCGCCCGCGTCTACCAGGGCATTCTTGCAGTCGAGCATGCCGGCGCCGGTCTGCTCGCGCAGCCGTTTCACGTCCGCGGCACTGTAGTTCGCCATTTCCTCATCTCTCGCTTCGTCTTGTCATTGAGCGCGGCCTGCCTGGGCGGGCGGCTCGGCTGGCATCTCGCGCCGCGAGACCAGGCCGCGGGGTCAGGCCGATCCGGACGGCGATCCATCGGCTACGGCCCCGGCCTCCTGGTCCCGGGCACCAGCGCTGTCGGGCGCCTGCGCCGTGGCCTCCCCGGCGGGTACGTCCGTCTGCGCCACGGCGCTGCCGGCGGCGGCTGCCGTACCGGCTGCCGACGCGTTCTCCGGCGCTGCGTTCTCCGGCGCTGCGTTCTCCGGCGCTGCGTTCTCCGGCGCTGCGTTCTCCGGCGCTGCGTTCTCCGGCGCTGCGTTCTCCGGCGCTGCCGCGCCGGTGCTGGCAGCCGGCGCCGCGCCGCCAGCCGAGGCGGCGCTGGCCGCGGTGGCCGAACTGGCGACCGCCGTGCCGTTCGCCGACGCGCTGCCGTTCGCGGCGGGACCGTCACTCGCGCCCTCGAGCAGCGCCCGCTCCCACTCGGGCAGCGGCTCCTCGGCACCGAGCACGCCGTCGGCCGCCACGGCCGGCTTCTCCTCGCCCTCAGCGGCTCCCGCCCTGGCGATCAGGCCGTCCGCGACCGCATCAGCGACCACCCTGGTGAGCAGGGCAACGCTGCGGATCGCATCATCATTGCCGGGGATCGGGTAGGTGACTTCGTCGGGATCGCAGTTGGTGTCAAGGATCGCGATCACCGGGATGCCTAGCTTGCGCGCCTCGCTGACCGCGATGTGCTCCTTCTTCGTGTCCACCACCCACAGCGCGCTCGGCACCCTGGCCATGTCCCTGATGCCGCCAAGCGACCGCTCCAGCTTGTCGTGCTCCCGCCTGAGCTGGAGTAGTTCCTTCTTGGTCAGGGCGGAGCCGGCCACGTCGTCGAAGTCGATCTCCTCAAGCTCCTTGAGCCGCTGCAGCCGCTTGTAGACGGTGGTGAAGTTGGTCAGCATGCCGCCCAGCCAGCGCTGGTTCACGAACGGCATCCCGACCCGCCGGGCCTGCTCGGCAATGGCCTCCTGGGCCTGCTTCTTGGTTCCCACGTACAGGACTGAGCCGCCGTGCGCGACGGTCTCCTTGATGAACTCGTATGCCCTGTCGATGAAGTCCAGCGACTGCTGGAGATCAATGATGTAGATCCCGTTGCGCTCAGTGAAGATGAACCGCTTCATCTTCGGGTTCCAGCGCCGGGTCTGGTGACCGAAATGTACGCCGCTCTCGAGCAGCTGCCGCATGGTGACGACCGGTGCCATGCCGGTGTCCTTTCCTGTCGTGCGCCTGGCCGCAGGGCGGAGGCGCGGCTCGGTTGCTCCTGGCGCCCGTACGACCCCGCCGAGGGATACTGATCCCGCGGACCGGTGAGGTGCGTTCCGCCGGGGAACCTGCGTGGCTTTCCTGGCGGCGAGCGGACGCGCGAATTTGCCGGCACGGCGCGCGCGTGATGCGCGCAGACTGCTCCGGCCGTGCGTAGTCTACATGCCCTACCGCCGGTCATCCCGGTCCGCGCCCCGTCCGCCGGCCCGCCAGGTTCCGAGGCCCTGACTTGATTTCCGTGACAGCAGGTCACGCTAACGCGGGCGCACGGCGTCCCGGGGATGCGCTGCCGCCCGGTTCACGCCCTGGGGTGCGCCTGGCGGTAGGCGGCCAGCAGCCGATCGACCGAGACGTGCGTGTAGATCTGGGTGCTCGCGAGCGACGTGTGGCCGAGAAACTCCTGCACGCTCCGCAGGTCCGCGCCGCCCTCCAGCAAGTGGGTGGCGGCCGAGTGGCGCAGGCCGTGCGGGCCGGTATCGGGAGCCGAAGGCACGGCCGCGATCATGGCGTGCACGACGCGCCGCGCCGTCCGCGGGTTCAGGCGGCCCCCTCTGGCGCCCAGGAACAGCGCGTGCCCGCTGCGCTCAGTGACCACCAGCGGGCGGCCGTCGTGTTGCCAGCGCCGGACGGCGCGGGTGGCGGGCACGCCCACCGGGACGATCCGCTCCTTATTGCCCTTGCCGAGCACGCGAACCGTCCTGCGGTCGTCATCAATGTCGCCGATGTCCATTCCGCACAGTTCGCTGACCCGCAGCGCTGACGCGTACAGCAATTCCATGATCGCCGCATCCCGCAAGCCGACGGCCGCCGCCACCGGCTCCGTGTCGCCGTCACCCGGCGCATCAAGCACAGCGGCTACCTGGTCAGCGGCAAGCACCTGCGGGAGGTGACGCCGGGCCTTCGGCGTCCCGAGCAGCGGACCGGGGTCACTGGCCAGCCAGCCGCGCGAACGAGCGAACGCGGTGAATGTCCGCGCCGAGGCGGCCCTGCGGGCCAGCGTGGCACGCGCCTGCCCGGCGGCATGCTGGCTGGCGAGCCAGCCCCTGATCACGCCGACGTCCAGTCCGGCCAGGCCGGTCATCCCGTCCTCGCAGGCATGGGCGAGCAGCGACCGGATGTCGCCCAGGTAGGCCCGCACGGTATGCGCGGAAAGGCCGCGCTCGGCCGCGAGATGGCGTTCGAACGCGGCCAGTCGCTCGGCAAGGTGCTCAGGCAAAGGCTGCTCGGGCAGCGCGACCGTCGGTCGTTCGCCCCCGCCGGCGCTGTGGCCGGCCGTACCCCGGCGGGCTGTGCGGTTGTTGATCGCGCCGCTGTTGATCGCGCCGCGGCCGGCCGTGCCCTGGCCGGGCGCGCTCCAGCCAGCCGGCCCGCGGCTGGCCCCGGCGGCCGGGCCGGCGGCGGCATCCATTGTCCTAGTGTCAGCCATCCGCCGGACGGCCGCACGCGCGGCGCGCGGACGGCGGTTACCCCGTCGGCGCGGCGCGCGGACGGCGGTTACCCCGTCGGCCAGCGGTAGGAGCCGACCAGGGTGGCGTCGGACGCGTTCGGCGGCTCCGCACAGCGCTCGCCGATCTCACGCTGGAATTCTGCGAACGCGCTGACCTTCTGCAGCGGGTTGACGTCGCCTTCGACGGCGGCAACGTGCACGAAGGTCACGCCGTCGGCCAGCCGGAAGGTCGCGTACCGCAGACCGCCCGGATCGCTGTCGGCAAGCTCGGCGAACACCTGTTCCGCTAGCCGCTGGTTCTCGTCCGCGGTGTCGGCCCGTGTCTTGTAGCGCACGATGACTGTCTTTGTCATGGTTACCTCCGTTGGTTGATGGCCGGTTCCGGCCTGTTGGCTGTGCGATGAGAGGTTGGCTCTGGCTTTCGCATCGGCTGGTGACTTCGGTCAGCTCCTGAGCTGCTCAGGAAAGGCGGCGCTGGCCTGGATGAGGACATGCCCTTGCCGGGGCGCGGCGCCGCCGCCCGTCCTGGCATGCCGAGGGCTGCTGCCGCCCCCGCCAGCGCCAGCACCGCGGCCACTCCCATCGCCGGCCCGAACCCGTCGGTGAATCCCCGCGCCGAGCCGAGGTTGCCGGTGGCCGCGAACACGCTGACGATGGCGGCAATGCCGAAGACGCCACCCAGCTGACGCAGCATGTTGAAGGCCCTGGACGCCTGGCCGATCTCCTGGGCCCCGACCGCGCCGACGGCCGCCTTCTGGGCCGCGGGCATCGCCATCGACACGCCGCAGCCGCTGATGAACGGGCCGCTCAGCGTGGCAAGCCCGGTCATCCCGCTGAAGATCCCCAGCGCCCGGCCCCGCTGCTCGGCGGAGAACGCCGCGCTCAGCTGCGTCAGGGCCAGCGGCATCACCAGCGCGGCACCGGCTCCCTCGACCGCGCGGGCGGCGATCAGGACGCCGATCCCCCGCGCCAGTGCGCAGCCAGCCGACGACGCTATGAAGATCGCCAGGCCCGCCACGAACATGCGACGCCGCCCGAACCGGTCGGCGAGCGCCGCGCCAGTCATCAGCAGCACGGCGAAACTCAGGACGTACGCGTTGACCGTCCACTCCAGCGTCGCCACCGACGCGCCAAGATCATGCCGGATCGTGCTCAGCGCGGTCGTCACGACGGTGCCGTCGAGCGCGATCATGAACGATGCCGTCGAAGTCAGCGCCAGTGCCCAGAGCTGGCTCGGCGTCATCCGCAGTCGGCTGACATTCATTCTCGGTCGGTCCTCCACATCCATGCGGTTAGCTAGTACCAGCGGGCCGGGCGCGGCCGCATTGCGCTCACCCGTACATACCGGCGGCTGGCGGAAACTCATCGGCCCGGGGCCGATGAGTTCTGGCCGGTGGCCCGGTACATACAGATGGCGGCACCTTGCCCGTCAGCCCAGACGCGACCGGACCACGCGGCGACCAGCGGGAGTGTGATGACAGCGACCTCGACGGCATTCGCGGACGGCGACGAATTCGCACGTCTTACCGACGGGTTCCGCCGCGAGTTGCTTGCGCACTGCTACCGCATGCTCGGCTCCGTGCACGACGCCGAGGACCTGCTGCAGGAGACCTACCTGCGGGCGTGGCGGGCACATGACGAATTCGACCTGCAACAGGCATCGCTGCGCACCTGGCTGTACCGGATCGCGACCAACGCCTGCCTGACGGCGCTGGAAGGACGCAGCCGCCGCCCGCTGCCGTCCGGGCTCGGCGGCCCGAGCGACGACCCGGATGCGGCTCTGATCCGGCGGCCCGAGGTCCCGTGGCTGCAGCCGATTCCGGACGCCCTTATCGGCTCCCAGCCCGGCGACCCGGCGGAGATAGTGACCTCGCGGGGCAGCATCCGGCTCGCGTTCATCGCCGCCCTCCAGTACCTGCCCGCCCGGCAGCGCGCCGTGCTGATCCTGCGTGACGTGCTGGCATGGCGCGCGGCGGAGGTCGCCGACCTGCTGGGCACGAGCACGGCGGCGGTCAACAGCCTGCTGCAGCGCGCCAGGGCGCAGCTCGAACAGGCGGCGCCCGCCGAACACGAGATCACCGAGCCGGGAAACGCGGATCAGCGCGCGCTGCTCGACCAGTACGTCGCGGCGCTGGAGAAATCCGACGTGACCGCCCTCATGCGCCTGCTGCGCGAGGACGCAGAGCTGGAGATGCCGCCACACCTCACCTGGTTCGCCGGCCGCGATGCAGTCGCCCGGTTCCTCATTGCCAGGACCAGAGGCACCCGGAGTGCCTGGCGGATGGTCCTGACCGGTGCTAACGGTCAGCCCACCGTCGCGACTTACCATCCCGAACAGGACGGCAGCTACCGGGCCCATTCCATCCAGGTGCTCACCACCGCAGGCACCGGCACCAGCACAGCCATCGCCCGGGTCGTGTCGTTCCTGGATCCGAGCTTGTTCCCGACGTTCGGACTACCCGAAGAACAGCCTGCCGCAAGCCTGGCCAGGCCGGGAACTGAGGCTGCGGCCGGGAACTGAGGCTGCGGCCGGGAACTGAGGCTGCGGCCGGGAACTGAGGCTGCGGCCGGGAACTGAGGCTGCGGCCGGGCAGCCCAGCCCGGCATGGAGATCGCGGAAGTCCAGATGTGCCGAAGCCCAAGATATTCCATGATCAAGAAAGGTTCCGGACAGAAGGTTCCGGACAAAAGTGGGCATGAGGACATGGCCGCGCGGAAGCCCCGGCTCATCCGAGCCGCGCGGTGCAATAATTGACGCGCAGGAATCAATGCCGATGTGCTGAACTGCCTGCCTTGCGGCCTCCTCCGGCTGTGAGGGGCCCTGGACAGGTGTGGATGACCCCGCTCACTCACTCTTTACGGCTGGCCGAGGCCGTCGGGGCGCTATCGCTGGCAACCGACCTGGCGATGGGCCAGCCGCTTGAGCATGGGCTGCGTACCGCGCTGCTGGCCGTCCGGACGGCTCAGGCAATGGGGTTGCCGGAAGACGACCTGGTGACCGTCTTCTATACGGGCGTGCTGCATTTCGCCGGCTGCACGGCCGAAAGCGAAATCGATGCGCGGTTCTTCGGGGACGAGCTTTCGGCGCGGCCGCAGATGATAGCGGTGGCCTTCGGGACCAGGCTGGACCTGGTCACCACCGCGACCCGGGTTGTCCACCCAAACCGTGCCCGGCTGGCGCGGGCGGCAGTGATGACCAGGTCAGCATTTGGCGGCGTGGCGGAGTTCCGCAAGTGGGCCGCCAGCCATTGCGATGTCGCCCGGGTGCTGGGCGCGCGGATGGGATTCTCCGAGCAGGTCCAGCTTGCGCTGCGGCATCTATGGGAGCGCTGGGACGGCAAGGGCATGCCAGGAGAGCTGCGAGGCGAGCAGATCCCGCTGGCTGTGCGGATCATGCAGGTGGCACAGGACGCGGACATGGCCCGGCAGCAGGGTGGTACCGAACTCGCGAACAGCATCCTGGCCGAGCGCGCCGGGTCAGGGCTGGACCCGCGGGTCGTGGCGGCCTGCCTGTCACTCGGCGATCACGCGTATGAGGGCCTGGGCGCGCCATCGATCTGGGATGACGCGATGCTCGCCGAGCCGGGCCCGCAGCCGGTGGTGGGCGAGGAACGGCTGGATGCCTGCCTGTCGGCGATCGCCGATTTCTCCGACCTGAAAAGCATGTGGACGGTCGGGCACTCCCGCGGCGTCGCCGAGCTTGCCGGAGACTCCGCCGCTGTAGCCGGGCTGGCCGCCGAGGATGTGCTGCTGCTCCGCCGCGCGGCGCTGGTGCACGACATCGGCCGCGTCGCAGTGCCCGTCAACGTGTGGGCGAAGCCAGGCCCGCTGACCCGCGACGAGCATGAGCAGGTGCGGCTGCACGCCTACCACAGCGAGCGGGTGCTTGGCGCCGCGGCCGGGCTGCGCCCGCTGGCCCGTCTGGCCGGGTCGCACGGCGAGCGCTGCGACGGGTCTGGCTATCACCGGGGTAGCCGGGCCGGTGAGCTGCCGCTCACTGCCTGGCTGCTGGCGGCGGCGGACTGCTACCACGCGATGCGAGAGCGGCGTCCGCACCGGCCGGCACTGTCGCCGACCGCGGCGGCGGATGAATTGTGCCGGGACGCGGACGCGGGCAGGCTCGCGCCGGAGGCGGTGAGCGCTGTGCTGATCGCTGCGGGCCAGCCACGCCGGCCGGTGCGCCGGCCCGCCGGGCTGTCCGAGCGCGAATGCGAGGTACGACAGCCAGCAGGAGGGGAGACCACGGTGCTGAAGCTGCTTCCGGCTCAGCTTCCGTGGTGGCTCGGCGGTCCTGGCCTGGGATTGTGTGTCGTCGCTTTATATGGACTGGCCAACCGCCGCCTTGCGGTCTCCGGAGCATGGCTGGCCGCGGTGGTCGCGCCCATCGAGCGCTGGCACGGAGAGCGTCGGCACAGCGAGTACCGGTCGGCCGAGCGCAGGCCTGGCGGGCGCTGGCAGGCGGAGTTCCTCGTCGCGCTGCTCGGGGGCGCGCTCGCCGCGGGCCTGCTGGGCTCCGCCACCCGGCTGACCAGCTATCCGGTCCTGTCCCATAGCTTGCCTGTGGCAGTCCTGCTGCCGCTGGTGACGGTGGCCGGCCTCGCACTTGGGTATGGCTCACGCTGGGCCGGCGGCTGCACCAGCGGGCATGGCCTGGCCGGCTGCTCCATCGGCTCCCCGGACTCCCTGGCCGCCACCGGAACGTTCTTCGGCGTGGCGGTCGCCGTGACCTTCGCCGCGCAGGCTCTGACGAGCGGCGCACTGTGAACCGCGGTGCTCGGCTCAGCACCGCCGCTGTGGGGCTGGCATTCGGGTTCCTGCTGACCTCCAGCGGGTTCGGCAACTATGCGACGATCCACCAGGCGCTCCTGCTCCGCAGCGGGTACCTGTATGCCGTCTTCGCTTCGGCCATGGCCGTCTCGGTCCTCGGGCTGGCCCTGCTCCGCCGTGGCGGCAGCACGAAATTCGGAGGCCCGCTGCGGCTTCCGCGTCACCCGGCGCAGCGCCGTCATATCTACGGGGCAGCAGTCTTCGGGGCCGGATTCGGTATCTCCGGCGCCTGCCCGGCCGGGGCCGTCGCCATGGTGGCCACTGGCGGCACGGGCGGCATGCTCGTGGTCAGCGGCCTTATTGGCGGCCTGTGGCTGCGCGGCCTGACCGAGCATGAGGATGCCCGCGGGCTCGGGCCCGCCCGCCAAGCCGGGCCGCACGGCGGCGCTGGCCGCGAGGGCGCCGGGCTCGCCGCCATCAGCAACGACTCACCGGACGATGCCGCCCCGGCACCAGCTGCCAAGGAGGCCAGCCATGTCACAGCAAGTTAACGAGATGCCATTGCGCTCAACGGCCAGGCCCTTGTCCGCGGCCGAGATCACCGCCATGGATGCCGGCCGTCGGCTCTACACAACTGACACGATCGGCGCCAATGCGACCGTCAACACGATCCTTTGCCACACCTTGGCCCTGCAGCCGCGGGAGCAGTTGGCGCTGAACCAGATCGGAGAACGGTCGTTTGGCATCTGCGCACGCGCCGGCATGCTGTACCAGCAGGCACTTGACCTTCTGTCGGTGCTGTCCGATTTATGAATGGCGCGACCCGGGGCCCGTGCTCCACGGATAGCCCAGTCCGGCAGCCCGCACCCGGCCAGTCCGCCGGCCCGTGCCCGGGCGAACGGGTCAGCCTGCGACCGGGCCCGCCGGATGGCTCGGATGCGACCACGCGCTTGCCACTGCGCGTCAGTTGCCCTTCCTGGCCCGCCAGCCCTTCTCCGACCGCTCTACGAAGCCCGCGGCGGCCAGCGACCCGAGGCACTGGATAACGGTGTCCAGGTCAACGCCTGCGGCTACGGCTATCGACGCAGGCCCGCTTCCGCCGCGCGCCGGCACGGCTTCGAGGACGGTCCGGGTGACCGGGTCCAGGTCGTCTCGAGGCAGCGCGGGACCGAAGCGCGCGCTGCCGAGTTCCTCGCCGACCGGCGAGACGTGCTCGAGGACATCGCGCGCGCCGGTCACGAGGACTGCACCCCACTCCCTGATGATCTCGTGGCAGCCTGCCGACATGCCCGAGGTCACCGGCCCGGGCACGGCCATCAGCGGACGGTACATGTCGCGCGCACGGGCGGCGGTGCTGAACGCACCACTGCGCAGAGCGGCCTCAACGACGACCGTGCCGCGGCTCAGCGCGGCTATGACCCTGTTCCGCACTAGGAATCCGGGCCTGGTCGGCCTGCGGTCCGGCGACATCTCGCTGACCAGAACGCCTCGCGCGGCGATGGCCTCGAAGAGCTCGCGATGCCCTTTCGGATAGCCGTAGCTGAGCCCGCTGGCCAGCACGGCGACAGTAACGCCGTCGGCGGCCAGCGCACCACGATGCGCCGCGCTGTCAATGCCGAACGCGCCGCCGGATACGATCACCCAGCCTCGCTCGGCTAGCGCCGCGGCCATTTCCATGCCCACATGCGAGCCGTATGCGGTAGCGGCGCGCGAGCCCACGATGGAGACCGAGCGCAGGCAGGCGAAGCGCAGGTCAGCGCTGCCCAGTAGCCATAGCGCCACGGGGCTGGCAACCCCGAGCGCCGCCAGTTGCGTCGGCCATTCCGAGTCCCCCGGGCAGATCAGCCGGAATCCCCCCTGGCGCCACGCGGCGCACTGGGCGGCCGTGGGCGCCTGGCCGATCCGCGCACCCCACCGGCGCAGCGCGCGGTCCAGCCCCGGGAGCCCGCCGCTCTTCTCCCGGCCTGACCGATCTGACCGATCTGACCGGCCTGACCGGCCTGCCGGCCCGGCCGAGTCCGGCGGGCTGTCGCGGGGCGGCCCGCTGGCCATTCGAAGCTGATCAGCCTGGAAGAGCCCGGCCCGCGACGACCTCAGCGGCCGGACAGTACCGCAGCAAGGTCCCCAGCGCCCGGTCACCAGGATCGGCCACGTAGCTGAGCACCGCCCTGGCCAGGCGCTCCTCATCGCTCACGCCCATCATGACGCTGCCCCCAGCCAGAGCCCGAGCGCATAGCTGACCTCCGTGACCGTCGGCCGCGCGACGCCAGCCAGGTCCGCCACGGTCCAGGCCAGCCGGATGACCCGATCAACGCCGCGCGCGCTGATCTCGCCGAGGTCCATCGCCCGTTCCAGCGGGGCTAGCGCGCCCGGCGCTGGCGAGTAGCTCCGCCGCAGCTCGCTGCCGGGGATCTCGGCGTTGAGCCGCCACCGACTCCCGCGCAGCCGGAATGCGGCCCGCTCCCTGGCCAGCTGCACCCGCTTGGCCACTACCGAGCTCGGCTCGGTGAACTGCCGGTCGCTGAGCAGCTCGGCTCGGCCGACCGGCAGGAACTCCACCTTCACGTCCACCCGGTCGAGCAGCGGCCCGGACAGCCTGGCCAGGTACCTGCGGCGAGCCACTGGCGGGCACGTGCAGGCCGCCCGCGCTGCCAACGGCCTGGCCGTCAGCCCAGCCGATCCCACCGCGGCCGGCCCCGAACCCGCCGCCCGGGCGCACGGGCACGGGTTGGCCGCGAGCAGCAGCGTGAACTTGGCCGGGAACCGCGCGGTAAGCCCCAACCGGGCCACCACGACCTCGCCGGATTCCAGTGGCTGGCGCAGCGCATCGAGGACGTCCCTGGAGAACTCCGGCGCCTCGTCAAGGAACAGGCAGCCGTGATGGGCCAGCGAGGCGGCACCAGGCAGGATGATCCCGCTGCCGCCGCCGACGATCGCGGCCTTGGTCGCGGTGTGGTGCGGCGCGCAGAACGGCGGATGAATCAACAGCGGGCCGCCGGGCGGCAGCGTACCCGCCACCGAGTGAATGGCGGTGACCTCCAGGGCGGCGGCAGCCTCCAGCCGCGGCAGGATCGTCGGAAGCCGCTCGGCCAGCATCGTCTTGCCGACTCCCGGCGGACCAAGCAGGAGCAGGTGATGCCCGCCGGCCGCGCAGATCTCGGCGGCCCGCCTGGCGGTCGGCTGCCCCACCAGCTCGGCCAGATCACGGCCGGGAACCTCCGCTCCCGCCGGGCCGGGGCCGCCGCTGTCTGGAGGCAGCGAGCCGCCCTGCCATATCGCCGCGCCCGATGATCCCGCAGCCGGGCAGCCGCCGCGCAGCCAGCCGAGCAGCGAGCTGAGGCTGTTCGCGGCGAGGACCCGGACGCCCGGAACGAGCGCCGCCTCGGGCGCGTTGTCCGCCGGCACCACAACGGTGCCGAACCCGGCCGCTACGGCCGCCGCCACCGCCGGCAGGACGCCTTGTACGGGGCGGAGCCTGCCATCGAGCCCGAGCTCGCCGATGAACATCAGGTCCGCCAGGCTCGCCGCGGGCAGGACCTCGGCGGCGCCGAGGATGGCCACGGCGATGCCGACGTCGAAGCTGCTGCCGCGCTTGGGCAGGCTGGCCGGCGACAGCCCGACCGTGATCCGGCGCTGCGGCCAGGCTTCCTTGCTGTTGATGATCGCCGCCCGGATCCGGTCCCGCGCCTCCCGTAGCGCGGTGTCGGGCAGGCCCACCAGGAGCAGCGCGACCAGGCCGTTCTCGATATCAGCCTCGATCTCGACGTGATGCCCCTGCACGCCCACCAGCGCGATCGAGTGGGTCCGGGCCAGCGCCATCTAGCCCACCCCGCGGACATGGTCAACGGAGAATTCGCCCGACTCGGACCGCAGCACGCCCACCACGTCGATGCGTATCTCGTCGAACAGGATCCCGTGTGCGACCAGCCAGCGGATCGCAAGCCGCCGCAGCCGGTTCCGCTTCTGCCGGGTGATCGCCTCCAGCGGCGTGCCGTACCTGACACCTGAGCGGGTCTTCACCTCGCAGATGACCAGCGCCCGCCGCTCGGCGGCCACGATGTCGATCTCGCCATCGGCGCACCGCCAGTTCCGGTCGAGTATTCGTAGCCCGGCCCGCTGCAGATGCTCGACAGCCAGTTGCTCGCCCCGCCTGCCCAGGATGTCCTTGGCATTCAACTCACACCACCTCCGGCACCGACGGTGCCGGATCCGGGAACGCCGGGCTGAAGCCCGTCAGCCGCTGTGGCCCAGCGGCGCAGGAAACCGGCGACGGTGGATGAAACAGCCGGAATGTCAGTACCGGCGGCTTGGATGCCCGGCCGCGCCCCGCTGGCAATGTGATGAATGTGCAGCGGGCCAGTCAGGTGTTGTTGAACGTCACATTCAACAAGTCCGGGAGCCCGGGGCGGGCCCGGAGCCCGGGGCGGGCCCGGAGCCCGGGATCGGGCCGGGGGCGCGGCCTGGGCGGGGCCAGGCCCGTGGACGGGCGTGGGGGCGCGGGGCCGGGGCGGAGCCCGAGGACGGGACCGGACCCAGGGCGAGCGTGGGATCGGGGCGGAGCGTGGGCTGGCGGGCGAACCCTGATGGCACGCTCCGGCGCGACCAGAGATGGCCGGATGGGATATGGCGGCGGTCGCCGCGTCAGGAGTAGCCCTGTTCCTTCTCGTCGGGCAGCTGCAGATCGCTCTTGGCGAGCTCTTCGATGTTGACGTCCTTGAAGGTGACGACGCGTACGTTCTTGACGAACCGCGCGGGCCGGTACATATCCCACACCCAGGCATCCTGCATGGCGACCTCGAAGAAGACCTCGCCGTTGTCGGCCGTCCGTACGTTGAGCTCCACCTGATTGGTCAGGTAGAACCGGCGCTCGGTCTCGACCACGTGGCTGAACAGTCCGACGACATCGCGGTACTCGCGGTAGAGCTGCAGCTCCATCTCGGTCTCATACTTCTCGAGATCTTCAGCGCTCATGCTCTCCCCTCCTGACCGGCCCCGTCTCCGGGCGCACGGCCGGCGATGAGGTCAACCATAGGGCCATTCTCCTCCAGCATCGGACCGGTCCCCGGTCCGCGCCGCCGGACCGATGGAAGCTACCCGCCCGGCTGGCCAGCTACCGCCCATTCCCGGCTGCCCGGCCCGTCTTCCCAGCCACCGGGCCCGGCTTCCCAGCCACCGGGCCCGGCTGTCCGGCCATCGGCATCGTCGGCCCAGCCACCGGGCCCGGCTGCCCGGCCATCGGCGCATTCTTCCGCCCCGCCGGCCCCGTCGGCCCCGCCAGTCAGGTCAGCCCCGGCCGTCACGGGCCCGTCCGCCACGGCAGACCCGTCAGCTACGGCAGCACGGCCGGCCATCGTCCCGATCACGTTGGCGAACGAATGCCGATGCTCCGGGCAGGGCCCGTATGCGGCGAGCGCCCGCATGTGCGCGCGGGTGGAGTAGCCCTTATGCGCGGCGAACCCGTACGCCGGGTACCGCTCCTCCATGGCCGTCATGATCCGGTCCCTGGTCACCTTCGCCACCACCGACGCGGCCGCCACGCAGGCCGCCACCTCGTCCCCCTGCCACATGGCCAGGGCGGGAACGGCCAGGCCCCGCACCGGGAAGCCGTCGGTAAGCACGTATCCGGGCCGGCAGGCGAGCCCGGCCAGCGCGCGGCGCATCCCGGCCAGGTTGCAGACGTGCAGGCCCAGCCGGTCGATGTCGGTGGACGGGATCACGACCACGTGCCACGCGACGGCCAACCTCGTCACCTGCAGGTAGGCGATCTCCCGAACGGCCGGTGACAGCGCCTTGGAGTCCGCGACCTCGGTGAGGCCGGACATCCCGGCCGGATCGAGGACGACAGCGGCGACGACCAGCGGTCCGGCGCAAGCGCCCCGGCCGGCCTCGTCAATCCCGGCCACCGGAGCCAGTCCCGCCCGGGCCAGGACGCGCTCGTACCCCGTCAGCCCTGCGGTCCGCCGGGGAGTAAGGCCGGGATGCCGCCATTGTGAGGTGGGCATGGCCTCACCGTGACGCCCGGCGCCAGCGGCGCCCGCGCATCCGGCGCCGGACGCCGCGCTGCAGCAAGGTCAGCGGAACTGCCCCGGCGAAGCCGATCTCGAGCGGGAGGAACGGGGCTGCGGGGGTGACTGCCAGCGACTGACTGACCGCTCCGGAGCTCGTCGCCGCGGCCCTTTTGCCGGCCATCCCCGGCTGCCCGAAGGTAGCCGGAATCGGCAGGATGCGGAACCTGCTCGGCGGCCAGACGATCATGAATGCCCGGCCGACTACCTGGCTCTCGGGAACCGTCCCCCCGCCGGGGTAACTGATATGCCCGCGGGAGTCGAATGACACGAACCGGTGGTCACCCATCACCCACAGCCGCCCGGGCGGCACGGTGATGCTGAAATGCGACGTCGATGGCACGTTGCCGGGGAAGAGATAGGAGTTCTCCCGCAGCGGTACGCCGTTGACGGTGACAAGGCCCGCTGTGCAGCAGGCCACATGGTCACCAGGAACGCCAATGACGCGCTTGATGTAGTCCTGCTGCCCGGGCGCGGTGCCGAACAGCCCGATGATCGAGCGGAACAGCGGGAGGATCGCCCGGTCGTACAGCCGCGCCAGCGGATTGGAGCTGGCCACGACGGCGGGCGGCAGCGTGTTCCACGAGCCCTCGCCGTTGAAGACGACGATGTCGCCGGGCTGGATCGAGCGGAAGTCAAAGACGAGCTTGTTAACAAGGACCTTGTCGCCGACATCGAGCGTCTGTTCCATGGACGGCGAAGGTATATAGAAGGCCTGCACGACAAAGCTCTTGATGAGGAGCGCGATAACCAGGGCGATAATTATCAGGACCGGCAGCTCGCGCCAGAACGACCTGTGCTTCGGCCGCCCTGGGGCAGCGGAATCGGCGTCCTGGCCGGACTGGCCGGACTGGCCGTCCTGGGCAGCGTCATCCGCGGCCGGGCCGGCCGGGGCGGGTGGCAGCTCTCCGGACGGTGACTGGCCCGGCAGAAGCGGGTCGGCGGCCGGACTCTGGTCCGCGGGCGGAGCGCCCGTCCTGCCCGGTTTTCCGTCGTGGCCCGTCTCGGTCAAGGCCCAGTCATGAGTGTTCTGATCGTCCATCATCGGCTTCGAGCCTAGCCCGGCCGGCGAGTGTCAACGATGCCAGCTCCGCGGGCCGCGGAAAGTCCACGCGCGCCGGTCCCGGCGAAATTGCCATTAACCGAACAGAACATTCCGTAATCCTCGCGTTCTGGCCGCGGCCGGCGATCCGGGCGCGGCCACGCTGAACCTGATGTCCGTGGGGCTCGCGCCAGGCGCGGCCGGGCTGACCGCGGTCCTGCCGCGCACGGCCGACGCCAGGTGCCGGGGCCGGCACCTGGCCGACTCTGGGCGACGGGGCCGACTCCTGTCACGGCTGTGCGCGCTCCTAACGGGCCGATACGTCGCGACGTTCCCTGATCCGTGCCGCCTTGCCGCGCAGCGAGCGGAGGTAGTACAGCTTGGCCCTGCGCACCCGGCCGCGGGTGACTACCTCGATCTTGTCAAGGGATGGGCTGTGCACCGGGAAGGTCCGCTCCACCCCCACGCTGTAACTGATCTTGCGGACGGTAAAGGTCTCGCGCGCACCGCCGCCCTGGCGACGGATAACGACGCCCTGGAAGACCTGGATCCTCGACCGGCTGCCTTCCACCACCCGCACGTGCACCCTGAGGGTGTCACCGGGCCGGAATTCGGGGATGTCAGAACGGATCTGCGCCTGCTCAAGCTCGGCAATGGCGGTGTGCATCGCTGTTGGTTCCTCAGTCGTTCATCACGCGCACGCCTGCAAGAGCGCGGCTTCGGTCTGTTCGGCGGGCCGGCGAGCCCCCGGGCACGCCCCTGCTGAGTCAGCCTGTGCGGGGACGGCGGCTTTCAGTGTGCCACATCTTCGCCACTGACCGGAAAGCCAGCCTCGAAGAGCAGCTCCCTGTCGCGGGCGTCCAGCGCGCTGGCCCCGCTCTCAGCGGCGAAAGCGTCGGCGGGCTGCCCGGCCGCGAGCCTGGCCGCGAGATCGGGACGATTGGCCGCCGTGGCCCGCAGCGCGCAGTCGCGGCGCCACCTGGCAATCGCGGCGTGGTCCCCCGACAGCAGGACCGGCGGCACTTCGCGCCCGCGCCAGATCCGCGGCCTGGTGTAGACCGGACCTTCGATCAGCCCGGCCATCGGTCCGCTGCCGCCGCCGAACGAGTCATCGGCGGCCGACTGCGCGTTGCCGATGACCCCGGGCAGCAGGCGGCTGACCGCCTCCGTCATCACCAGCGCGGCCGTCTCCCCGCCGGCCAGCACATAGTCCCCGATGCTCACCTCGTCGACCGGCATCCGCCCGCGGGCGTCCTCGGCCACCCGGGCGTCGATCCCCTCATACCGGCCGCAGGCGAAGATCAGCCGGGGCTCCCGCGCATACCCGGCAGCCATCCGCTGGGTGAAGGGGATGCCCGACGGGCTGGGCAGCACGAGCCTGGCCGGGCCGGCCATGGCCGCGATCGCGTCCAGCGCCTCGCCCCATGGCTCGGGCTTCATAACCATGCCGGGGCCGCCTCCGTAGGGCGCGTCATCCACCGAATGGTGCGCGCCGCTGGCCCAGTCGCGCAGGTCGTGCACATGGAACGTGATGTCGCCGCGCTGGGCCGCCTTGCCGATCAGCGAGACCTCAAGCGGGCCGAAGTACTCGGGAAAGATCGTGATGATGTCGATGCGCATATCGGGACCTCCTCCCGTGCCGGCCCGCCGCCGGTTCCGATGGATGTGCACATTGATAGGCCTATAGCACGACCAATGTGCACATCCATCGGGTGTAGCGGGCCGCCGCTGGCCCAGCCGGCCAGCAAAGCTGGCCGGGCGGCGGGCCGGCGGCCGGCTCTGGCCGCCATTGTCTGTCCGGCCGGCTGCCGGCCCGGTCATTTTGTCGGCCGGGGCACCAGGCAGCACGGCCGCTGGTCAATCCCCGCCGAACAAGCCTCGCCACCTCCGCCGGTCAGCCTGACCGCTGGTCAGCGCGGCCGGAACTGTCCTGGGCCGCCGGCCCGATCCGGGTCGAGCAGTCCGGGCGGCGGGTCGATCACCAGCCGCCCGGCCGCGATGTCGACCTCGGGCACGATCGCGGTGACGAACGGCACGAGGGCCTCGGGCGCCTGCCCCGCCACCGGCTGGACGACCAGCAGGTCCTGGCCGTGATGCAGGACATCCCTGACGGTGCCGACCAGATCTCCGGTAGTCGTCAGGACGTCCAGCCCGATCAGATCATGATCGTTGAACTCGTCGGGATCTTCCGGCGTCCCCACCTCGGCTGAGTCAACGACGAGCATGGCGCCGGTGAGGCTCTCTGCGTGACTCCGGTCGGTCGATCCAGCGAAGCTGACGAGCAGCCTGCCCGAGTGCCACCGCGATGACATCACGGTCAGCGGGCCCAGGGCGGCGGGCTCGGTCGCCAGGACCGTGCCCGCCGCGAATCGCCGGCCCGGATCGTCGGTGCGGACCTGGACGGTCACCTCACCGCGGATTCCGTGCGGCCTGCCGATCCGGCCGACGACTAGCTGCATGCCCGGCTAGCGGATCTCGTCGACGTCCAGCAGGTCGACCCGGACATAGAGGTTGCCGGCCAGCGATCCGATGACCGTCCGCAGCGCCCGCGCGGTCCGGCCGCCCCGGCCGATGACCTTGCCGAGGTCCTCAGGGTGGACGCGCACCTCCAGCGCCCGGCCCCGGCGCAGCCCGCGGCTTTCGACCCGGACGTCGTCGGGATACTCGACGATGCCCTTGACCAGATGCTCCAGGGCCTCCTCGAGCACGTCAGCCTCCGCTCGCCGGCTCACCGGGCGCCTTGGCGCTCGCTGGCTCCGCTGCGGCGTCAGCCTCGGGTCCGCTGCCCGCCTCGGCTGTGGTGTCAGCCTTGGACTCCGCAGCGGCGTTCGCCGCCGGCTTGGCCGCCGCGTCTGCCTTGGCCCCGTCCTTGGGCTCGTTCTTGGCGGCGCCAGCCTTGGCGTCGGTCTTGGCCGTGGCGGCCGCAGCCTTGGCGCCAGCCTCAGCCTTGGCCGTGTCGGCATCGGCCTTGGCGCCAGCCTCGGGCTTGGCCCCGCCCTCAGCCTTGGCCGTGTCGGCCGCAGCCCTGGCCGTGTCGGCCTCGGGCTTGGCCCCGCCCTCAGCCTTGGCCGTGTCAGCCTTGGCCCCGGCCTCAGCCTTGGCGCCAGCCTCAGCCTTGGCGCCAGCCTCAGCCTTGGCCGTGTCGGCCGCAGCCTTGGCCGTGTCAGCCTTGGCCCCGGCCTCAGCCCTGGCGCCAGCCTCAGCCTTGGCCGTGTCGGCCGCAGCCCTGGCCGTGTCGGCCTCAGGCTTGGCCCCGCCCTCAGCCTTAGCGGTGTCAGCCTTGGCGCCAGCCTCGGGCTTGGCCCCGCCCTCAGCCTTAGCGGTGTCAGCCTTGGCGCCAGCCTCGGGCTTGGCCCCGCCCTCAGCCTTAGCCGTGTCAGCCTTGGCCCCGGCCTCAGGCTTGGCCCCGCCCTCAGCCTTGGCTGCGTCGGCCCCGGCGTCAGCCGCGGTCTCTGCCTTGGCCGGGCCGGCTGCCTTCGCCTTCTCGGGCTGGTCGGCTGCCTTTGCCTGCCTGGCAGGCTTGTCGGCCTTCGCCGTAGCGCCCTTGGCAGCCGGCCCGGCCTTGGCCGCGGGCTCGGCCCTGGCGGTATCGGACTTGCCCTTGGCCCGCCCCTTCGGGCTGGCCGCCGCGTCGCCGATGGTCTCCTGCACAGCGGCGGCGAAGGCTTCCTTCCTGTCCTCCCTCGGGGCCGCGGTCCGCAGCGTCCCCTCGGTCCCGGGCAGGCCCTTGAACTTCTGCCAGTCGCCGGTGATCTCGAAGATCTTCCTGACCGGGTCGGTGGGCTGCGCTCCGACGGACAGCCAGTGCTGTGCCCGCTCCGAGTCGACCTCGATGAATGACGGCTCGGCTTTCGGGTGGTACTTGCCGATCTCCTCGATCGCGCGGCCGTCCCGCTTCGTGCGGGCGTCGGCGACGACGATCCGGTAATAGGGCGCCCGGATCTTGCCCAGGCGCTTCAACTTGATCTTGACAGCCACGGCTGTGGTCTTCTCCCAGCGGATTCGGGTGCGGGCGGCAAGGATGCCGGGTGGGGACCGGCCGTGCCGCCCGGATGGGTGCGGCCCGGCGAGTCAGAGAGGGTCTCGCCGTGCCGACAGTTGCGGTCACATTGTGCCAGACGCTTGCGCTGGAGCGTAATTGCCATTCGCGCTGGAGGGCCGCGGCCGCCAGGTACCGGACGCGGGGCCGCTACCTGCCCTTCTTGCCCGAACGGCCGCGGCGGCTTGGCAGCGGCCCGCGCAGCCCTGGCGGCAGGTTCTGCGGCTGGCCGCCAGGCCCGCCGTGCGGCGGCCCGGGCGGAAGCCGGAACGTCCGGCCTCCGCCCGGGCCGCCGGGGAGGCCGCCGGGCAGCCCGCCGGGGACGCTGCCGGGCAATCCGCCCGGGAATCCGCCGGTGCCGCCTGGAGGCGCATCGCCGGGCACGGCGGGCTTCCCGCCGGCCGGCCGGCTGCTGCCGGACTTGCCGCCGGGTGCGCCACCGGGGCGCCCGCCCTTCTGCTTCTTCTTCGCCTTCTGCCGGGCACCCTTCTGCGCGCGCCGCATGCCGGGCATCCCCGGCATGCCGGGCATCCCGCCACCCATCATCTGGCGCATCATCTTCTGGCCTTCGAGGAACCGCACGATCAGGTTGTTGACCTCGCCCACGGTGACGCCGGCCCCGGCTGCGACACGGGCCCTCCTGGACCCGTTAATAATCTTCGGGTTGCGCCGTTCGGTGGGCGTCATCGAGTTCACGATCGCCGCCGCGCGGTCCAGGTCCTTGTCGCTGACCTGGCTGAGGGCTTCGCGGTTCTGCGCCGCGCCAGGCAGCATGCCGAGCAGGTTCCCGATCGGCCCGAGCTTGCGCACCATGGCAAGCTGCTCGACGAAGTCCTCCAGGGTGAAGCCCTCGCCGGAGGCCAGCTTGCCGGCCATGGCGGTCGCCTGGTCCTCGTCAAAGTTCCGCTCGGCCTGCTCGATCAGGGTGAGGACGTCCCCGAGGTCGAGGATTCTCGAGGCCATCCGGTCGGGATGGAAGAGGTCGAAGTCCTCGAGTTTCTCGCCCGCCGAGGCGAACATCACCGGACGGCCGGTGAGCTGGGCGATCGACAGTGCCGCGCCGCCGCGGGCGTCGCCGTCCAGCTTCGTCAGCACGACGCCGTCGTAGCCGACGCCGTCCAGGAATGCCTGCGCCGTGATCACCGCGTCCTGGCCGATCATGGCGTCGACCACGAACAGGATCTCGTCCGGTTCGACGGCATCCCTGATGGCGACGGCCTGATGCATCATCTCCTCGTCGATGCCCAGCCGTCCCGCGGTGTCGATGACCACGACGTTGTGCAGCCGGTGCCGCGCCTCGTCCAGCGAGCGACGCGCCACGTCGACCGGATCGCCCACCCCGTTACCTGGCTCGGGGGCGAACACGGGCACGGCCGCGCGCTCGCCAAGCACCTGCAACTGCTGCACCGCGTTGGGCCGCTGCAGGTCGGCGGCGACGAGGAGCGGGGTGTTGCCCTGCTCGCGCAGCCACAGCGCGAGCTTGGCCGCCAGCGTGGTCTTTCCTGAGCCCTGCAGGCCGGCCAGCATGACCACGGTCGGCGGCACCTTGGCGAAGCGCAGCCGCCGCGTCTCACCGCCGAGGATGGTGACCAGCTCTTCGTTAACGATCTTGATAACCTGCTGTGCCGGGTTCAGCGCCGCGGCGACCTCTTCGCCGGACGCGCGGTCCTTGACCTGGGCGATGAACGCCCGGACGACTGGCAGCGCGACATCCGCCTCGAGCAGGGCGATCCTGATCTCACGGCAGGTGGCATCGATATCGGCTGCCGACAGCCGCCCGTGCCCGCGCAGCGCGGAGAAGACCTGGGTGAGCCGGTCGGAAAGAGTCTCGAACACGTAGGGCTGCCGTTCTCGTGCAGGTGCCAGGGGTCAGCGGCGCCAGGCAGCGCGAGCCGTCACTGCTGGCTTGCGCGGGCCCCGCGCCTGGCAGGCGCGGCACACCTGAGGGCCGCGCTCGCCACCCCCAGGCTATCGCCTCGCAGGACAAGGCAGGGCGACGGCGGCAAGCCAGCGTCGCTGCCGCAACCCGCCCGGCAGTGGTTATCCGCCAAGGATGGCGTCGACGAACGTAGCGGGCTCGAACGGCGCCAGGTCGTCGGGTCCCTCGCCCAGGCCGACGAGCTTCACCGGCACGCCAAGCTCGCGCTGCACCGCGATCACGATCCCGCCCTTGGCCGTGCCGTCCAGCTTGGTCAGCACGATCCCGGTGACGTCCACCGCCTCGCCGAACACCCTGGCCTGCCGCAGCCCGTTCTGCCCGGTGGTCGCGTCGAGGACGAGCAGGACCTCGTCCACCGCGGCCTGCCGGGAGATCACCCGCTTGATCTTGCCGAGCTCGTCCATCAGCCCGGTCTTGGTGTGCAGCCTGCCCGCCGTGTCCACGATGACGGCGTCTACGCCGAGGTCGATGCCCTCCTTGACCGCCTCGAAGGCCACGCTGGCCGGGTCGGCGCCCTCCCGGTCGGAACGGACGGTCCTGGCCCCGACCCGCGCCCCCCAGGTCTCCAGCTGGTCGACGGCAGCGGCCCGGAAGGTGTCCGCCGCGCCGAGCAGCACGGTGCGGCCGTCGCCGACGAGCACCCGCGCGAGCTTGCCACAGGTGGTGGTCTTCCCGGTGCCGTTGACGCCGACCACAAGCAGCACGGCCGGGCGGTCGCCGTGCCGCGCCGATCGCAGCGACCGGTCCAGGTCCGGGTCGATCGCCGCGATCAGCTGCGCCCGGAGCAGCGACCGGACAGCAGCGGCGTCGCGACTGCCCGTCACCTTGACCTCGGTGCGGAGCCGCTCGACGATCTCCCGGGCCGGGGTCACGCCCATGTCGGCCGTGATCAGCGTGTCCTCGATCTCCTCCCAGGCCTGGTCATCCAGGCCATCGCGGGCAAGCAGGCTGAGCAGCACCGAGCCGAACGCGGACTGCGATCTGGCCAGCCGGCCGCGCAGCCGCACGAGCCGCCCTGCTGACGGCGGCGGCGCCTCCGGTGGCGCCGCGGGCGCTGCGGGCACCGCGGAGACGTCAGGCGGCGCGGCGGGCGCGCCCGTCGCCGCCGTGTCCTGAGTGGCCGGGCCAGC
>WNGA01002049.1_pt1 | contig 53948 bp, 49 predicted proteins | sample 5400061 | NCBI WGS metagenome assembly WNGA01 (sample SAMN13153366, study PRJNA577476) | soil metagenome | isolation source: 100 cm soil or saprolite under grassland replicate 2 | place: USA:California | collected 2016-06-15
CTTGGCCTGAAGGTCCCGATACGTATGCTCGAGCCGCGTCTGAGAGAGGGCGAGATCGCCCGTCATGCGGTTGAACGAGTCCACGAGCACGCCCAGCTCGTCGTCGGCGCGCACCTGGACCTTGTAGTTGAGATTGCCCGCGGCCACCGCCCGCGTGCCCTCGGCGAGCATCTGCACGGGCTCGGTGATGCCCCGGGCGAGGTAGAGACCGAACCACGTGGCGGAGAAGACGATGACGAGGGTCATGAGGAGGAAGAGCAGGATGTAGATGCCCTTGAGCGGCTGCCGGAGAAGGCGCAGCTGCTTGTACTCCTGGAAGGACTGGCTGATGCCGCGAAGTCGCGTCTCCAGCCGTTGCGGCACGTAGCTGCCGACCACGATCGCTCCCAGGAGGGTGCGCTCGCCCGACTTGATGGGCACGATGGCCTGGATCATGTCGCCGTCGTCGAGCTCGTGGACGGTGGTCACTTCCTGGCCGGCGAGGCCGCGGCGCAGTTGCTCCTTGTTCACCGACCGCGTGGGCACGGTGGCGAGGGCCACGTCCTTGGCATGAAGCACGGGCTGGCCGGCGCGGTTGAACACCGTGATGGCGGCGAGACCCAGCCGCTCCTGCTGCCCGGTGAGATAGGTGGACAGCACGGCGCGCTGGGCGGGCGCCATGAATCCCTCGCGAGCCAGCACGTCGGCCATGTAACGCGCGTGGCGCAGGGCCATCGCTTCCTGGCCCTGGTAATAGGTCTGCGCGACCTCCAGCGCCTGATCGAGCGGCCGCTCCACCTGCGGCTTGAACCATCCCTCGATGGACGTGTTGATGAAGTTCGAGGCGATGATGAAGATGAGAATGGCCGGGGTCAGGGCGAGGGAGAGAAAGGCAAGAACCAGCTTGGTCTTGAAGCGGGCGCCCAGCACCTTCTGCCGGCGCTCGAAGGCGAGCTTGACGAGGTTGCGGAAGAGCAGGACGACGAGGAGCAGGAAGACGATCAGGTTCAGATTGAAGAGGGCGAAGACGGCCAGGTTCGAGGCGAGGGGCACCTGGGGCGAGTGGATCCAGACCTTGAATCCCCACCAGGCGAGGGCGAGCAGGGCGAGCCCGCCGGAGACGATGAGGAGATTGCGCCGGTAGTGGCTTTTCTGTTCGGCCGGGCCGTCGGTCAGCGGGCTCACTGCCGTCTCGTGGGTGTGAGCAGGGGCGACTGGACCCAGCCCGTCTCCGCCGCCTCGCCGCTGAAGCGCGCGATCCAGGAGTTGACGCCGTTGAGCGAGACATCGGCGCGCACCCGCACGAAATAGAGCTCGCGCGGGTCGAGGGCGGCGTCGGGGGCGAGCTTTCCCGCCCGCAGCTCGGACAGCACCCGCTGCGCATCGCGAAGCTGCTTGGTCATGAATGCCTCGCGGTCTTCTCCGCTCAGTGACACGACCTTGTATTCCTTGGTGGCCGGGTTGTAGGTCAGCTGGCGCTCGATGATGCGCGTCTGCAGGAGCTTGTCCCGGAAGCGCTGCTGCCAGAGCTCGACCACGAACCGCACGTGCACGGGCACGCCGCTTTGCAGGCTCTCGGTGAGGGAAGAGGGCACGGCCCCCAGGAGCACCCCCTGGACCGTGACGTCGTAGTCGTTGAGGAAGACGGAGAGATTGCTGATGCGAAGCTCGGTGTCGGCCCGGGCCACCGGGGCCACCGGGCAGACCATGCCCAGGGCGATCAGGACGATCGCACCGACCCTAACCAGGCGGCTCACAAATGGAGGGTCCCCACGGGTACAGCATTATAGCGTCCGGTGGGCCCGGGAGCCCGGAGAAGTCCAGGCGGACCGCAGGAACTCTAGAGGGCGGGGATTCCGGGCTGTGACGACAAACCACCCGGCACGAGGTGCTCGAGGCGGCCTGCCAGGCTGCCCGCGGCCTTGACCTGTGGCCGTACGGCGCGACGGCGCCGCTCGGTGGCGAAGGCGGTCTTCACGGCGGCCACCAGCTCGTGATTGAGCGCATGGCCGCCATTGTGCGCGGTGATGTGGCCTTGGAGGGGACGTCCGAGCAGCCACAGGTCACCGACCAGATCGAGCATCTTGTGCCGGACGAACTCGTCCTGGAAGCGCAGGCTGTCGTTGAGCACGGAGCGCTTGCCCACCACCACCGCGTTCTCGAGCGAGCCACCGCGCGCCAGGCCGTTCTTCCGCATCACCGCGACATCTCTCAAAAAGCCGTAGGTGCGGGCGGGCGCCAGCTCTTCGACGAACGTGTGCTCGCTCACCTCGAGGGACGCGACCTGCAGTCCGACCACCGGGTGGGGATTGTCCAGGGTATATGTGATCCGGAATGTGTCCGCGGGGGCGATCTCGAGCCAGCGGTTGTCATCGCCGACGCGAAGCGGCTCGCGAACGGCCACCGGGCGGCGCGGCACCGGGAGGGTGACGGACCCCGCCGAGTAGAGCAGGTCGACGAAGGGCTTGGAGCTACCGTCGAGCGCCGGCACTTCCTCGGCGTTGATATCCGCTACCAGATTGTCGATGCCGAGAGCGGCTGCCGCGGCCATGAGGTGCTCAATGGTCCGGACCCGGACACCGAAAGCCCCCAAGGTGGTCGCGCCGCGACCGTCGACCACATGATCGATGTCGGCTGGTACCAGAGTGCCGTCCGCCGCCCTGAAGAGGATCCCTGTATCAGCTGCAGCGGGGGAGAGAGTCAACTCGACCGGGTCACCAGAATGAAGCCCGATACCCTCCACCGAAACCTGCCGCCGGATAGTTCTTTGGCTATCCATTCCGCGGCCGATAGGTAGCAAGGGGGGTGCCAAATTTGCGTATCTCTCGTAAGTAGCCGTTTAGATAGAGTATTAGTACAAAGACTCGAGCGAGATGAGGATGTTTCGATGCCTCGCGGACACGCGCTAGCGAGCCCACTGTCTCATTTTGGTGACGAACTAAGTGCGTGGTCGCTGCGTGCAATGGCCCGGGCTTCAAAGCCTCCGCTGAGCTCAGTGACCGTAGCGCTGCTGGTCGAGAGTGCGCCCAAACGTAACCCGGAGACGTGACGGGCAGGTTCGGCCGCTTCCCCGTGAAGGAGGCAGTGGAGACGCAGGGGTTCTCCTCCCAGGGCCGAGCCATTGAGGACGAAGCTGACGAACTCGACTCGGCGGGCCACGAATCCCTCGAGGTCGAGGACGTAGAGACACTCGTTGAGCCAGTTGACCAGGAGATCGACAGGGTCGACGCCGTGGGCTCGGACGGCGCGTGTCTCACGCTCCTCGACTGAGGCTGGATCCACGGTCAGGGCAAGGACGCCCAGCCCGACCTGGGCGAATGCTTCCTCGAGGGTAGCGCCCCGGCCGGCAACCCCCCGGCCGCCGTCCGCGTCGAAGTAGGCGAAGCCCGTGCTCAGGACCCGCCTCCGCCGAGATCGCCATAGCGCGCCTGCAGGATCACGAGGCCCGCCGGCCCTGCCGTCTCCGTTCTGAGTATCCTCGTGCCAAAGTTGCCGACGACTGCGCCGGCCTTGCCCAGCGCCTCGGCTTCAACCGCCTCCAGCCCTCCCTCCGGCCCGACCACGAGCGTGGCCTGAGCGATGGGCCGCTGCGGAAGCTGCGGAACCAGGGGAGAGTGCGCGCTCTCCCAGAGACAGACCAGCAGGCCGCCGCTCTCTCGGCTGGCCAGCCACTCATCGAGCGGCTGAGGCGGGGCGATCTCGGGGATGACGGCGCGGCCGCTCTGCTTGGCCGCCTCCTGCGCGACGCGCTGCCAGCGAGCCAGCCGGGCTCTCTTTCCTCCCGGATCCACTCTCACCACCGCCCGGGCCGTGGCGAGCGGCACGACGTGGGTAACGCCGAGCTCCGTCGCCATCCGGATGATGGTCTCCATCTTGTCGCCCTTGGCGATGCCTTGGGCGAGGGTGAGGCGGAGCGGGGACTCCGTCCGGTGCGCGGAGCGGGAGAGCACGGAGCCCTCGGCTCCCCGCGTGCCTACCAGCTCGATTCTGACGGTGAGCATGGTGCCCGCGCCGTCCAGCGCCTCGACGATGTCGCCCGTTCCGAGTCGCAGCACGCGTCTGAGATGGCGCGTCTCCCCGGGATCGAAGGTCACGTGGTCGCCGACGATGTCCTCGGGCCGGATGCGGAAGCGCCTCATGCGCCGGTCGCGTCCAGCAGGAGCGAGGACCAACCCTCGATCACGAGCTGCTCGCGGAGCGCGAAGCCCACCCGCTCGAGGTCCGCCACCAGGTCTGGTGCCTCGGGCTCGAGTATCCCGCCGAGGATCAGCGCCCCGCCCCGCGCCACGACGTGTGCGTAACGGGACGCGAGCGCGAGATGGGTATGGGCGAGCAGATTCGCGAGGACGAGGGGAAAGAGCGTGACCTCGCGCAGGGACTCGAGTCCCTCCATGCGGACCTCGATGCGTGGGTCGCAGCCGTTGCGCGTGGCATTGACCCTCGCCGCGGCCACGGCGTCGGGATCCACGTCGAGCCCGAGCACGGAGGCGACTCCGAGCTTGATCGCGGCGACGGCGAGGATACCCGTGCCGATGCCGACATCGAGGGCCCGCGGAGGCGGCGGCTCGCCCACGACCCGGTCGAGAAGCTCGAGGCAGCCTTCGGTGCTGCCGTGATGTCCCGTGCCGAACGCGCGCCCCGGCTCGATCACGACCGACATCCGGCCCGCGGCCTCCGCCATCTCCCAGGGCGGCTTGACCCAGAGCCGCCTTCCCACGGCGCGAGGCGGAAAGGATTGCTGCCAGGCGCTGGCCCACGCCTCCTCGAGAAGAGGGGTGATCTCCACGTCGCCCCCCGCCGTGCTGAAGCCGAGGGCACCCAGGCCGGCGACGTAGGATTCCGTCGAGCTCACGAGGCCGGTGGACGAGGCGCTGTCGGGGAAGAATGCCCGGAGGCGAGGCGGGGCGACCGGACCTTCTTCCTCGACGACACCCAGAGCACCCTGCTCCCAGAGAAAATTGGTCAGGCCTTCCGATGTCTCGGGGGAGCTGGGGACGGTCAGCTGCCAGAAGGCCATCAACTGCCGAAGAGCTTCTTCATCCGATCGAGGAAGGAGGAGAGGAGCGGACCCGATGACTCTTTCGACACCTCATGGAGCTCGCCGAGCAGCTCGCGCTCCCGCGGCGAGAGCTTCTTGGGCACCTCGAGAATCACCTCGTAGACGGCATTGCCGTGTCCGCGTCCCCGCAGGTGTGGCATGCCCTTGCCCTTGAGCACGAGCCGCTGCCCCGGCTGCGTCCCCGCCGGAACGGTGAGCCTCGCCTTGCCGTCGAGAACGGGCACGTCCACCTCGTCACCGAGGCACACCTGCGGATAGGTGAGGGGGAGGGCGCAGACCAGATCGGCGCCGTGGCGCTCGAAGATCTCGTGGGGGCGAATCTGGACGAGGACGTAGAGATCGCCGGAGGAAGCGCCGTGGAGTCCGCCTTCGCCTTCGCCGGTGAGGCGCAGCTGATTCCCGTCCGCGATCCCCGCGGGAATGGTGACGGTCAGCATCCGCTCGCGCGCCATGCGTCCTTCCCCGCGGCAGGCGCTGCACGGATGGCGGTTGACGCTACCCGCGCCGCCGCAGGCCGGACACGGACGGGCGACGGTGAGGAAACCCTGGGAGAAGCGCACCTGCCCTTGGCCGCGGCAGGTCCCGCAGGTCTCCGGCGTCGTCCCCTCCTGCTGGCCCGTGCCGCGACAGGTCTCGCAGCTCTCGTGGCGAGGAATCTGGAGCTTGGTCTCCAAGCCCCGGGCCGCCTCTTCGAGAGAGATCTCGAGTCGATACTGGAGATCCTCACCACGCCGCGAGCGCCCGCGTCGGCCGCCGCCCCCGCCGCCGAAGAAGCCCTCGAAGAGATCTTCGAAGATGGTGCCGAAGCCCGCGTCTCCCGGCCCGCCGGGACCCGAGACCGTGCCGAATCGGTCGTACTGGGCGCGCTTGTCGGGATCCGTGAGCACGGCGTAGGCCTCGCTGATCTCCTTGAAGCGCTCTTCGGCGCGGGCGTCTCCCGGGTTCTTGTCGGGGTGGTGTTGCCGGGCGAGGGTGCGGTAGGCCCTCTTCAGCGCGGCGTCGTCGGCATTGCGGGGGACGCCGAGGAGCGCGTAGTAGTCTTTGGACGCCACGCTACGAGTCGGCGCTTGCGTCTGGCAGCGTGGCCACGGTGACCATGGCCGGGCGGAGCACCCGTCCATTGAGCATGTAGCCACGCGCGGTCTCGTTCACGACGGTGCCCTCGCGCTGGCCCATGGCCGGCACCCGCGCGATCGCCTCGTGCCGCTCGGGATCGAAGGGCTGGCCGAGCGAGTCGAAGGGCGTGACACCGAACTTCTCGAGCACGCGCAGGAGCTCCCGCTGGATCAGCTCCACGCCGGCCGTCACGGCCGCCGCCCCCGGCTCGCTCCGGGCGGCGTGGAGGGCGCGGCTGAAGTTGTCGAGCACAGGCAGGAGCTCGCGCAGGAGGGACTCGTTCGCGTAGCGGATGTAGTCGTCGCGCTCGCGTGCCGCGCGCTTGCGCGCATTGTCGAACTCGGCGGCCCCGCGGAGATGGCGCTCCCGATGCTCCTCGGCCTCCTGGGACTTCGCCTGGAGGGCCTCGCGGAGGCGCTGAATCTCTTCCTCGGGCTCGAGGGACGGGGCGTCGTTCTCGGGGCTCAAAAGGTCGTCAGTCATGATCAGTCAAAGTATAGCAGACGGATGCAAAGGGCCCGCGGGTGGCCGGGACGAGGACGCGCGGTCAGCCGGGCAGGTACAGCTCTCTCTGGACCCGCGTGAGTGAATTCGAGACGAGGCGGGCCGTCTCGTCCACGATCGAGATGACATCGCTGTAGGCCATGCGCCGAGGGCCCACCACGCCGAGCACCCCCAGGACCTGGCCGCGATAGGTATACGTCGAGGTGATGAGGCTGCACTCGCGCATTTCCTCCACCGGGTTCTCTCCGCCGATCATGACCTGCACGCCGCGCTCGTCGGCCATGCGGGTCAGGAGGTCGACGAGCCTCGCCTTGTCCTCGAAGGCCTTGAGGAGACCCCGCATGGTGGCGACGTCGCTGAAGTCCGGGTGGTCGAGCACGTTGATGGCGCCACTGATGTAGAGGTTGCGGTCGCGCAAGAGGCCGCCGATCTGCTCGAGCAGGCCGCGATGGCGCGTCCACAGGGGATCCAGGGGATCGGCCGGGTGCTCCACATCGTCGAGGATGGCCTGGAAGGTCTTGCCGCGATAGCGTCGGGTCAGCGCGCGTCCGATCTCCCGCAGCTCCTCCACGCCGGGACGAGGCAATGGGCTGATCGCGCGCGCCGTCACCCAACCCGTCTCGGTCACCACCACCGCGAGCGCGCGGTCCTCGCCCAGGCCGACCAGCTCGATGCGGTCGAGCGCGGTGCGCCGGAGCGGAGGAGCGAGGAGCATCCCCGTCATGTGCGTGCCATCCGAGAGCAGTCCGGGCGTGCCCGCCATGAGGCGCTCGGCGGCGTCCGCGGACGGGGTGGTGGACTCGGAGGTAGACCCCCCGACGTCGACGGCCTTCCACGGCACCTGACCGAGCGCGTCCACGTAGAAGCGATAGGCCCGGTCGGTGGGCACGCGGCCGGCCGAGGTGTGTGGGTGGGTCAGATAGCCCATGTCCTCGAGGTCGGCCATGGCGTTACGGATGGTCGCCGGCGACACGCCCTGGATGCGCCGACGTGAGATGGAGCGGGAGCCCACGGGCTGGGCGGTCTCCACGTATTCCGCGATGACCGCGAGCAGAACCTGACGCAGGCGCTGGTCGAGACTCGGCAGAGACATGTTGCTCGTATCGTAACCGATTAAAGGAGCTCGATGAAGAGCGCGTCGGAGAGGAGGAAACCGGCCTCCGTCAGCCGCAGGCGTCCCGCGCCCTCGACGAGGAGGCCGCGCTCGCGCCACGCGTCGAGCACGGCGCGCAGGCGTCCGGGCTCGGCCGCCACGCGATCCTCGATCCATTCCCCCGGCACGCCATCGCAGAGCCGAAGTCCCAGGATGAGGCGCTCGGCCAGGCGCTGGCGGGGCGTCAGTGTCTCGTGCGTTCCCACGGGCACGACCCCCCGTGCGATCATGGCGCCGTACCGCTCCACGGGCTTGACGTTGCCGTAGCGCACGTCGCCGAGATATCCACAGGCGCCCGGACCCAGGCCCAGATACTCCTCCGCGTGCCAGTAGATCTGGTTGTGCGTGGAGCGGTGACCCGGGCGCGCGTAGTTGGACACCTCGTAGTGCTCGAAGCCCGCCTCCGCCGCGAGCTCGGCCAGCCGCCGGTACTGCGCGGTGGTCGTCTCCTCGGGAGGTATGCCCGTCACGCCGGCGGCGTGCCAGAGGCTGCCCTCGTCGAGGGTGAGCGCATAGGCCGAGAGATGGTCCGGTCTCCAGCCGAGGGCCGCCTTGACGGTCGCTTCCCAGGTGGACAGATCGAGGCCGGGGAGCCCGTAGATCAGGTCGATGCTGACGTCCTCGAAGCCGGCGGCGCGGGCCGCATCGAAGGCCTCCCGCGCCTGGGCCGCCGTGTGGAGCCTGTCGAGGGTGGGCAGAATGCGGTCGTCGAGGCTCTGCACTCCGAGGCTGATCCGCGTGACCCCCGCCCGCCGGTACCCGGCCAGCCGCTCACGGCTCACGCTCTCGGGATTGCACTCGACGGTGACCTCGGCCCCCGCCGTGACGCCGAAGCGGTCTCGCAGCCGCTCGAGGATCCGCTCCATGGCCTCGGCCGGGAGCAGGGACGGCGTGCCACCCCCCAGAAAGACGCTGCGCAAGTCAACCGCTGCCGCCCAGGGCGCCTGAGCGACAAGATCCATCTCGCCGAGCAGAGCAGGAAGAAACCGTTCGACCGCGCCAGGAGCATCGGGCGCCGTATTGAACGAGCAGTACCCGCACCGCTTCGTGCAAAAAGGAATATGAAGGTACGCCCCGAGCAATCCCGACCGCGGCACCCAGGCATCGAGCGAATTCATGGAGAGTTCTTTCCTCGATTCCTGGCTGGCCAGGCAGAAGCTCGTAGGCGGCTCAAAAAGGGTCCAGATGCGAGGCGGCCCCCGCCGCCGAACGCGAGGCGTACTTTCTGTACGTTGAGCGTTCGGCGGCGGGGGCCAACGAAGCAGATGGGCTCTTTTCAGCCGCCTACGGGAGCCAGGCGCCGATTCTCGTCCAGCGCGGCCAGTGGCTCTCCCCATTCCACGACCAGTAGATGAGGAAGGCCTTGCCGCGGATCTTCTCGCGCCGTACGAAGCCCCAGTAGCGGCTGTCCTGGGAATTGTCCCGGTTGTCGCCCATGACGAAGTACGCGCCCTGCGGCACCACGGTCGGCTCGCAGCCATAGAGGTAGCCGCAGTGGGACGAGGGCACGGCGGGGATGGAGCCCGGTCGGATGTACGGCTCGTCGATCGGGCGACCGTTGAGCACGACACGGTTGTCCACCACCTGCACGGTATCGCCGCCCACGGCCACGATGCGCTTGATGAAGTCCCGCGTCTCGTCATTGGGATATTTGAAGACGACGATGTCCCCGCGCTCGGGCCTGCGCAGGCCGGGCAGGTGCGTGTCCGTGAAGGGCAGCTCGGCGCCATAGAGGAACTTGTTGACGAGGATGTAGTCGCCCACGAGGAGGGTGTCCATCATGGAGCCCGACGGAATGGTGAAGGCCTGCACGCCACACTGCCGGATGACGAGGGCGAGAAGGACGGCGATGAAGATCGCCTCCGCGTACTCGCGGAAGAGGGACTTCCGCCGGACGGGAGCGACCACCTCGACGGGGGCGGGCGCTTCCGGCTGCGTCTCGGTGTGGTTCATGGGGCGCTCAGCTCTTGAGGACCGACAGGAAGGCTTCCTGGGGCACCTCGACCTTGCCGACCTGCTTCATGCGCTTCTTGCCCTCCTTCTGCTTCTCGAGGAGCTTTCGCTTCCGCGAAATGTCACCGCCGTAGCACTTGGCGGTCACGTTCTTGCCCATGGCCTTGACCGTCTCGCGGGCGATGACCCGGCTCCCCACCGCCGCCTGAATGGCCACCTCGTAGAGCTGGCGCGGGATGACGCCGCGGAGCTTCTCGGTCAGGGTCTTGCCTTTCTCGTAGGCCTTGTCGCGATGGACGATGACGGACAGCGCGTCCACGGGGTCGCCGTTCAAGAGGATATCGAGCTTGACCATGTCCGATTCGCGGAACTCGAGGAAGTCGTAGTCGAACGAGGCGTAGCCCTTGGAGATGGACTTGAGCCGGTCGTAGAAGTCGACCACGATCTCGGAGAGGGGGAAGTCGAACTGGATGTGGCAGCGCCTGCCCACGTACTCGAGCGACCTGTGCTCGCCGCGCTTCTCCTGGGCGAGCTTGTAGATCTCGCTCATGAACTCCGTGGGCACGAAGACGGAGCCGCGCACGTAGGGCTCCTCGATGCGCTCGATCTTGTCGGGGGGCGGCAGCTTCGAGGGATTGTCGATCTCGATGGTCTCGCCCGGCGGGGTCACGATCCGGAAGCGCACGGACGGCGCGGTCACGATCAGGGAGAGGTTGAACTCGCGCTCGAGCCGCTCCTGAACGATCTCGAGGTGGAGCATGCCCAGGAAGCCGCAGCGGAAGCCGTACCCGAGGGCGAGCGAGGTCTCCGGCTCGAAGCTGAAGGCCGAGTCGTTCAGGCGCAGCTTCTCGAGGGCGTCGCGGAGTCCCTCGTAGTCGGTGTCCTCGATCGGGTACAGACCGGCGAACACCATGGGCTTGGCGTCGCGGTAGCCCGGGCAGGGCTCGGCGGTCGGGTGGAGTACGTCGGTGATCGTCTCACCCATCTTGGCGTCGGCCACGCGCTTGATGGACGCGGTCAGGAAGCCGACCTGGCCCGCGCTGAGCTCCTCCACCGGCCGCATGTCGGGGGCGAAGACCCCGACCTGCTGCACCTCGTAGGTCTTGCCGTTGGACATGAGCAGGATGCGCTGGCCCGCGCGAACCCGCCCGTCGACGAGGCGGACGTAGACCACGACACCCTGGTAGGAGTCGTAGAAGGAGTCGAAGACGAGCGCCTTGAGCGGCGCGTCGGGATCGCCCGTGGGCGGCGGCACGCGCTCGACGATGGCCTCCAGCACCTCGGGCACGCCCGTGCCGTGCTTGGCGGAGATGGCGAGAGCCTCGTCGCCGTCGAGCCCGAGGATGTCGGTGATCTGGGTCCGCGTGCCTTCCACGTCGGCCGCGGGCAGGTCGATCTTGTTGATGACGGGGACGATCTCCAGGCCGCCGTCGAGGGCGAGATAGAAGTTGGCCAGGGTCTGGGCCTCGACGCCCTGGCCCGCATCCACGATGAGCACGGCGCCCTCGCAGGCGGCGAGGGAGCGCGAGACCTCGTAGGAGAAGTCCACGTGGCCCGGGGTGTCGATGAGATTGAGCGTGTACTCGTGCCCATCGCGCGCCGTGTACATGAGGCGCACGGTGTGGGCCTTGATGGTGATGCCCCGCTCCTTCTCGAGGTCCATGGAGTCGAGAACCTGACCCACCGCCTTCTTGGCATCCATGGTGCCGGTCAGCGACAGCAGGCGGTCGGCCAGCGTGGACTTGCCGTGATCGATGTGGGCGACGATAGAGAAGTTGCGGATACGCTCGATGGCCATCGTGCTCAGGATATCACGCGTGGAGGGCGATGCGTCGGAGGGAAGGCGGGGGCGTCAGCCCACGACGGCGCCGTCCTCGAGGACGGTCCCCGGGGCGACCTGGGCACGCGGAGCGACGCGGACACCGGCGCCGGCGATGCAGTCGCGCAGCACCGCTCCGGAGCCCACTGACACGTTCTCCCAGAGGACGGCGCCCTCCACCACCGCCCCCGCGCCGACGTGACAGCCCGGACCGAGAACAGTCGACGGGCCCACGCGAGCATCCTCCTCGATCCGGCAGGCCGCGCCGACGACGACGGGCGCCGTGATCTGGGCATGGGCGCCGAGGGCCGCATCGGCGGCGATCGAGCGCCGATCGCCGGAGGCTCCCGAGAGGCCGAGATCAGCCTTCACACTACCCGCGAGCAGATCCAGATGGGCCTGCCGATACTTGGCCGGGCTGCCGATATCGATCCAGTAGCAGTCGCCGACCCAACCGAAGCACGGCACGGCGTCGGCGAGGAGGCCGGGAAAAAACTCGCGCTCCATGGAGGCCACGCGGCCGGCCGGGATACGGTCCAGGAGGGCGGCGTCGAGCACGTAGATGCCGGCGTTGATGGTGTCGGTGGTGCGGTCGGCCGGGCCCGGCTTCTCGACGAAGCGGCGTACGCGGCCCTCCACCAGCTCCACGAGGCCGTAGGGACTCGTGTCCTCGACCCGGGTGAGGAAGATGGTGGCGCGCGAGCCCCGCTCCGCGTGGAAACGGAGCATGCCGGACACATCGGCGTCGGTCAGGATGTCACCGTTGAGGACGACCAGGAGCCCGCGCACGAGATCGGCGGCGTTCCGCACGCCCCCCGCCGTCCCCAGCGGCTCCGTCTCCACCACGTACTCGAGGGAGACACCCCATCGGCGGCCATCGCCCATCGCCTGCCGGATCTCGTCCACGAGATACGAGCACGACAGCACGACCCGCCCCACCCCGTGCCGGCGCAGCAGCGTCAGCTGATAGGCGAGGAAGGGAATGTTGAGGAGCGGGACGACCGGCTTGGGGCGGGAGTTGGTCAGGGGGCGCAGGCGCGTGCCTTGGCCGCCCGCCAGGATGACCGCGGTTATGCTCCCGGCGTCCAGGGCTGCGCCTCGCTGATGAGCATCACGGGGATGCCGTCGCGGATGGGATAGGCCTTGCGGCACCGCTCGCAGATGATGCGCGTCTCCTCGAAAATGAGATCGCCCTTGCAGGCGGGGCAGGCCAGGATGGCCCGCAGCTCTTCGTCGATCATCAGTTGTTCTCCTTCTTGAAGAAGTCATAGGTCGCGGCCAGGCCGTCGCGCAGGGACACTCCCGGGCGCCAGGAGAGCGCGCGCCCCGCCCGCGCCGGATCGAGGCAGCTCCGCCGCTGCTCACCCGGGCGCGCCGGCCCGTGCACGGGCGACACGGGCGAGCCGGCGGCGGCGCCGAGGGCCTCGGCGATCTCCGTCACCGACGTCTCGATGCCCGTGCCGATGTTGACGGCGCCCGTCACGTCGTCACGCTCGAGAGCCAACACATTGGCGCGCGCGACGTCCTCCACGTGGACGAAGTCGCGTGTCTGCCCTCCGTCGCCGTTGATGATCAAGGGCTGCCCGGAGAGGAGACGGTGGCAGAAGATGGCGATGACGCCCGCCTCACCCTGCGGGTTCTGTCGGGGACCGTAGATATTGGCGTAGCGGAGGGAGATGCCGCGCATCCCCCACAGGGGGCCAAGGGCGTCGACGTACTGCTCGACGGCGACCTTGGTGATGCCGTAGGGCGAGACGGGCCAGCTCGCATGCTCCTCCGGCGTGGGGATGACATCGGTATCACCGTAGCCCGCGCCGCCGCTCGAGGAGTAGATCATCCGCCGCACGCCGAAGCGGCGGCAGCAGTCGAGCAGGTTGAGGCCGCCTCCGATATTCACCGATGCGTCGAAGGCGGGGTCGACGACGGAGCGGCCCACCGCGGCCTGGGCGGCCAAATGCGCCACCGCCTCCGGACGCTCGGCGGCGAAAACCTCGTCGAGCCGTGCGCTCCGGAGATCCACGGCGTGGAAGCTTGCCTTGCCATTGAGCCACCGCCGGCTTCCCGTGGAGAGATTGTCCACCACCGCGACCGCATGCCCCGCCGCCACGAAGGCGTCGACGACGTGGGAACCGATGAAGCCTGCCCCGCCCGTGACGAGAATCTTCACGGGCGCTGCTCCACCGTGCGACACCACTCCACGGTGCGCGCGAGCCCTTCCTCGAGCTCCACGGAGGGTGCCCACCCGAGCAGGCGCTTGGCCCTGCCGATATCGGGCTGGCGCACTTTGGGGTCGTCCGTGGGCAGGGGGCGGAAAACGATCTCGCTCTTGGACCCGGTGGCCCGCAGCACGTGCTTTGCCAGCTCCAGCAGCGTCATCTCGCGTGGGTTGCCGATATTGACGGGATCGTTCACGGGCGCGTGCATGAGCCTCCAGATGCCTTCGATGAGATCGGACACGTAGGTGAACGAGCGCGTCTGGGAGCCGTCCCCGTACATGGTCAGGGGCTCACCCCGGAGCGCCTGGCGGATGAAGGTCGGGATGGCGCGCCCGTCCGTGAGTCGCATGCGGCTCCCGTACGTGTTGAAGATCCGCACGATGCGGGAGTCGACCTGGTGGAAGCGATGGTAGGCCATGGTGATCGCCTCCGCGAAGCGCTTGGCTTCGTCGTAGACGCCGCGCGGGCCCACGGGATTGACATTGCCCCAGTAGTCCTCCCGCTGCGGATGCACGAGCGGATCGCCGTAGACCTCCGAGGTCGAGGCGAGGAGGAACCGGGCCCCCCGGGCCTTGGCGAGGCCGAGGGCCCGGTAGGTCCCGAGCGAGCCCACCTTGAGAGTCTGGATGGGCAGCTCGAGGTAATCGATGGGTGAGGCGGGGCTCGCGAAATGCAGGACGTAGTCGAGGTCGCCCTTGATCGAGATGAAGTTGGTCACGTCGTATTCGACGAAGATGAAGCGCGGGTCCTGGATGTGGGCGATGTTGTCGAGGGAGCCCGTGAGGAGGTTGTCGATGCACACGACCTCGCAGTCGTGCCCGAGGAGGAAGTCGCAGAGATGGGAGCCGAGGAATCCGGCCCCGCCCGTGACGAGGACGCGCACGCGGGCGGCTCAGGCGGGCAGGACGGGCTTCCGTCCCACCGAGTGGTACTCGAAGCCGAGACGGCGCATGCGCTCCGGCTCCCACACATTGCGCCCGTCGAAGATGGCGGGGCGCTTGAGCTGGCCGCGCAGTCGCTCGAGGTTCAGGTATCGGAACTCGTTCCACTCCGTCACGAGCACCACCGCGTGCGCGCCGTCCGCCGCCTCATAGGGCGAATCGCTGAAGGTGACGGAAGAGGGGAGGAGGCGCCGCGCATTGTCCATGGCCGCCGGATCGTACACGCGCACGCGCGCCCCCGCCGCGTGCAGGAGCTGAATCACCTCCAGGCTCTTGGCCTCGCGCATGTCGTCGGTGTTGGGCTTGAAGGCCAGGCCGAGCACGGCCACCGTCGTGTCGTCGAGGGGGCCCAAGGCCTTGGCCATGCTCTCCACGAGGTGGGCGGCGCGCTCGCGGTTGATCTCGACCACCGAGCGCAGGAGCTTGAAGTCGTAGCCGAGCCGCCCCGCGGTGTGAATGAGCGAGTCCACGTCTTTGGGAAAGCAGGAGCCGCCGTAGCCCAGCCCCGCCTGGAGGAACGCCCCCCCGATGCGCGGGTCGAGCCCCATGCCCTTCATGACCTGGCTCACGTCGGCCCCCGCCGCCTCGCAGATATTCGAGATGGCGTTGATGAAGGAGATCTTGGCGGCGAGGAAGGCATTGGAGGCGTACTTGATCACCTCCGCCGACGGCAGATCGGTGATGATCATGGGCCGCTCGAGCGGCGCGTAGAGCTCCACGAGGATCATGGCCACGTGCTGGGTGGGCGCCCCGATGACGATGCGGTCGGGTCGGAGGGTGTCCTCGATAGCCGAGCCCTCCCGGAGGAACTCGGGATTCGACACCACGTCGAACTCGATGGCGCGCGGCTGGTGCCGGGTGATGACCTCGCGCACGAGCTCGCCCGTGCCCACGGGCACGGTGGACTTGTTGACCACCACCTTGTAGCGGTCCATGGAGCGGCCGATTTCCGCGGCCACCGACTCGACCTGGGAGAGATCCGTCTCGCCCGTGTCCTTGGGCGGAGTGCCCACCGCGATGAAGATGACATCGGCGTGGCGGATGCCCACTCCGAGATCACTCGTGAAGGAGAGGCGGCTGTCCCCGGCATTGCGCGCGACCATCTCTTCGAGCCCGGGCTCGTAGATGGGCATGCGCCCGGCCTTGAGAGCGGCGATCTTGTCGCGGTCTTTGTCCACGCACACGACGTCGTTGCCGAGGTCGGCGAAGACCGCCCCGGTGACGAGCCCGACATATCCAGTGCCGACGACGCAGATGTTCATGAGTTCACAGACGCAAGGACCCTAGGATACCAAACGGCAGGGGGTCAGGTCTTGCATTCCTGCATTGGCGCGCGGGGTCAGGTCTTGCATTCCTGCATTGGCTACACTCGCAGATACACTGGGGCCGAGCGTCAATGCAGGAATGCAAGACCTGACCCCCATTACCTGATGCAGGAATGCAAGACCTGACCCCCATTACCTGAGGAGGCGCCAGAGAAGACGTTCGGCGACCATCCCTGCGAAAAGCAGGAGGAGGTAGAAGTTCGAGAAGAGGAAGAGTGACAGCCAGCCGCGCTGATCGTGGGGCTCGCGGGCGAACTTGATGGCGAGCCACATGAGCCGCCCACCGAGCAGGGCGGCGAGGACGAACGAGAGAGGTCCGCCCACGCCGAAGGTGGGCGCGGCCAGCGACCACGCGGCTCACCATGGGGAATCCACCCGACGCGTAGTCCGCACGGTAGCGCAGGGCCAGAGCCCAGAAGTGCGGCATCTGCCAGAGGAACAGGATGCCGAAGAGGATGATGGCGCCGGCATCGGTGAGCCCGCCACCCGCGGCGACCCAGCCGATCACGGGCGGGATCGAGCCCGGGATGGCGCCCGGCACGGCGGCGAACGCGGAGGTCGGCTTGAGCCACGGCGTGTATACGGCGTTGTAGAAGACGGCGGCGATCAGACCGAGGATACCTGCGGTGCGCCCGATGCCGACCCACAGCACCACCGCGCCCGCCGTCGTGGCAACCATGGCGAAGGCCAGGCCTTGGGCATGAGTGATTCGCCCGGATGGCAGCGGCCGGCCGGCGGTGCGGGCCATGAGGGCGTCGCGGTCGCGCTCTTGCACTTGGTTCAGGGCCGAGGCGCCGGAGGACAGCAGCATCACGCCCAAGAGCACCACCAGCCCGTGCCCCCAGGGAAAGTCGGCGCCCAGCGGGGCCCGGAGCATGAAACCGGCCGCCGCGGAAACGAGCACGAGCAGGACGATGCCGAATTTCGAGAGCTCCGCGTACGTGCCGGCGCGCTCCACGAATCCTGAGGCGCCCAGGACCCGGGCCACCGCGCCGTCGGCTCTAGGAGGCACGGGCCGCTCCCCCGACGCGGGTGCGAGCGGGTACCGCCGCGCCACGCGCCACCATGCTCCAGCACCCCGCGTGCACGGAGAGCCAGACGAGCGTGGCCCAGAGCGCATAGGCGATCACCGCGTGAGTGGCGCGGACGGGCGTCGCGAGCCCTCCCACCACGGTGGCGATGCCGAGCGCCACCTGCAGGAGCGCCAGTCCCATCGCGAGGGCGGCGGGCTTCGCCAGCGCGGTCCGTCGAGCCGCCAGGGCCATGTGGACGAAGAGGCCGAGGAGCGCCACCCCGAGCCAGCGATGGACCCAGTGCACGGCGCTCTCCCAGTGATGGGGCAGGAAGCTCCCGCTGCAGAGCGGGAAGTCCGGGCAGGCGAGCCCCGCGCCCGCGTGGCGCACGTAGCCGCCGAGCGCCAGCTGCAGGAGGAGCGCTGCCAGGCCGCCGAGCGCCAGCCGCGTGAGCCTCGCCGGCACCGGGGCATGCGCCGCCGTGCCCTCGGCCAGGATGATGAGGCCGGCGAGGATCAGGAGCGCGGTCACGAGGTGGGCGGTGCTCACGAGATCGGGCAGCTTGAAGAGCACCGTCACGCCGCCCAGGCCGATCTGTGCCGCGAGGAGGGCGGCCAGGACGAGGCTCAAGCGCCGCGGCGCGCGGGCTGTCGTGCGCCGCCAGGTCAGGACCACGGTCACGAGCAGCAGCAGGGTGAAGGGGATGGCCTTGAGCCGATGGCTGAACTCGATGAGGACCTGGATCTCCGCGGGCGGCAGCAGGCGCCCGTGGCAGAGGGGCCAGTCGGGGCACCCGAGGCCCGAGCCGGTGGCGCTCACGATATTGCCCATGGTCATGAGCAGGAAGAGGGCGACGATGGCCGCCCACGCCCAGCCGCGCGGTGGGCCGCCGCGCGACGGGCTACCCGCCATGCGAGGCCTCCGCCGGTGCCACGGTGATGTCGTCGCCGCCCGCGGCCTGCCAGCGGAAGAAGACCACGCTGATCGCGATCAGGAAGACGAGCCCGCCGGGGATCCACATGATGAGGCCGCCCAGGTGCTGGTCGATGTGCGGCGTGAGCGCCTCCCACACCCGTGGCGCCGCCGCGTAGTACGGGTAGAGCACGCTGTCGGCCATGGTGATGAAGATCGAAACGACGACCATGGGCAGCCCGACCACGAAGAGGTAGAGCATCTGCACGGGATAGGGCGCCCGCGGCAGCTCGGCCGAGGGCGAGAGCACGGGCCACCAGAGGATGACCGACACGACCATGATCATGAGGTGCTGGGCGATGTGGACGCCGTGATGCTCCATCGCCAGGTTGTAGAGCGGCGGCAGGTGCCAGGACACGAGCACGAGGTTGAAGGACACGAACGCGCCCGAGGGCCGCGTCACGCGGCGGCCGAGCCCCAGCACGAGCGGGTGGCGCAGGAGCGGCGCGAGCATCCAGCCCGGCGTGCCGTAGAGCAGGAGCGGCGGCATCGCGAAGACCAGCAGGAGGTGCTGGACCATGTGCGCGCTGAAGAGGTAGTAGTCCGAGAGATCGTGGAGCGGCCCGGTCAGCGACCCCAGCAGCAGCGCGAGCCCAGCGAAAAACGAGACGGCTTTGGCCGGCTTCACATGCAGTCCCTGGGCTCGCCCCCGCCGCAGCGCGGCCACGTACAGGCCGCCGAGCGCCGCGATGCCCGCGACCACGGTGAGATCGGGATGCCATGCGGTCCAGTCAAAGCCGGCGGGCCCGAGGGGCGGCGGCCCCGCAGGCCCGGGTCCGACGTGCGCCATGCTGCTACCCGCGCGCGAGCAGGAGGTAGGCGCTGAAGAGCGCCATGAGGGCCAGGATGATGATCATCGCGATGATGAGCGGGCCGATGAAGAGCGCGGTCAGGAGCTTGCTGTCGTAGCGCAGGTGCATGAAGAAGGCGACCACCAGCGCGAACTTGAGAACGGAAAACACGAGGAGCAGCGTCACCAGGAGGTGCTTCGGGAGGCCGGGCACGTACAGCGCGCCGATCTCGATCGCAGTGAGGATGCCCAGAACCACGGCCACCCGGACATAGGTCTGGACGGTGGCGTGGCCCTCGCCCGGGGCGTGGCCTGCTGCGGGAGCGGCGTGGCTGGAGTCCATGGCCCTCGGCCTCCTACGGTATCAGGTAGATGAGGGTGAAGATGGCGATCCAGACGATGTCGACGAAGTGCCAGTACAGGCCGCAGATCTCGACCTTGAGCGAGTCCTGGGGCCCGAGTTTGCCGCGTAGCGCCAGCACCCACAGCGAGAGCAGCCAGATGACGCCGCCCGTCACGTGGGCGCCGTGAAAGCCCGTCAGCACGAAGAAGGTCGAGCCGAAGAGGTTGGTCTGGAGCGTCAGGCCCAGGTGCACGAAGTGCGTGAACTCGAAGCATTGGAAGCCGACGAAGCCCGCCCCGAACAGCGCCGTCATGAAGAGCCAGATCTTGCCCCACTTCATGTCGTTGCGCTGCACGGCGGACAGCGCCAGCACCATGAGGAGGGAGGACATCAGGAGCACGAAGGCGCTGAGCGAGGTGAGCGGGATGTTCAGGATCTCGTGAGGACCCGGCCCATTGATGCTCTTGCCCTTGTAGGAGAGGTACGTGCCGATCAGCGAGCCGAAGAACATGCACTCCGAGCCGAGGAAGGCCCACATTCCCATCTTGCGATGGTCGAGCCCGGTGCACCCGATGTTCGGGTTCTCCGCGATGGCGGCGTGCTCGGCGGCCATCAATGATGCCCTCCGGCGTGCGGCCCCACGGGTGGCTGATGATGGTACTCGAGCATGAACCGGGCCATGCAATACAGCGTCAGGAAGCCGCCCACGATGACCTGGTAGATGCTCACGAGCGCGCCCAACATCATGAACAGGAAGGCGCCCGCCAACAGGATGGGCCAGTGGGACGGCGGCGGCATGTGGATGGACTGCGGGTCCAGGGCCGGCGTGGGCACGCGTGTCCGCCGCGGAGTGCCGTGGCCGTCGCCGTACTTCTGCACCCAGAACTCGTCGCGGTCGTGCACGACGGGCACGACGGCGAAGTTGTACACGGGCGGGGGCGAGGGGATGGTCCATTCCAGCGTGCGCCCGTCCCACGGGTCGGCCGGCGCGGGAGCAGCGGAGCGCGTGGTCATGATCACGTTCCAGAGGAAGACCAGGAACGAGAGCACGATCACGAGCGAGCCCATCGTCGCGACCATGTTCCAGAAATTCCAGCCGAGGTCGGGCGCGTAGGTGTAGATCCGCCGGGGCATGCCGATGAGCCCAAGGAAGTGCATCGGGAAGAACGTGACGTTGAAGCCGATCAACATCAGCCAGAAGTGCACCTTGCCCAGCCGCTCGTCGAGCAGCTTGCCGAAGATCTTCGGCCACCAGTAGTAGACGCCGGAGAAGAGCCCGAAGATCGAGCCGCCAAAGAGGACGTAGTGGAAGTGGGCGACGATGAAGTAGGAGTCGGTCTGCTGGAGATCCACCGGCGGGGAGGCGTGCATGACGCCCGAGAGGCCTCCCAGGGTGAACATGGCGATGAAGCCGAGCGAGAAGTAGAGCGGGGTCGAGAAGCGGATCGTGCCGCCCCAGAGCGTGGCGATCCAGTTGAGGATCTTCACCCCCGTCGGCACCGCGATCAGCATGGTCGAGATCGAGAAGGCCGCGTCGGCGACCGGGCCCATGCCCACGGAGAACATGTGATGACTCCACACGCCGAAGCCGAGGAAGCCGATCATGATCCCGGAATAGATGACGACGGGCGCGCCGAAGAGCGGCTTGCGCGCGAAGGTCGGCAGCACCTCGGACACGATGCCCATCGCGGGCAGGATCAGGATGTAGACCTCGGGATGGCCGAAGATCCAGAAGAGGTGCTGCCAGAGGAGCGGGTCGGCGCCGCCGGCCGGAGCGTAGAAGAGCGTGCCGAAGAAACGGTCGAACATCAGCAGGATCAGCGCCACCGTGATGGCCGGGAAGGCCAGGACGACCAGGAACTGCACCACGAAGCTCATCCAGACGAAGAGCGGCATGCGCATCAGCGTCATGCCGGGCGCGCGCATGTTGATGATGGTCACGATGAAGTTGAAGCCGGCCATCAGCGACGAAATGCCCAGCACCTGCAGGCCCAGCACCCAGAAGTCGATGCCGTGGGTCGGCGAGAACTGCGCCGAGGTCAGGTTGGCGTAGCCGAACCAGCCGGCGTCGGGCACCGCGCCCACCAGGAAGCTCAGGTGGAGCAGCAGGGCGCCGGAGAGAAAGACCCAGTAGGAGAGCGCGTTCAGTCGCGGGAACGCGACGTCCCGCGCCCCGATCAGGAGTGGGATCATGTAGTTGAAGAAGGAGGCGCTCATCGGCATGATCGCCAGGAACACCATGGTCGTGCCGTGCATGGTGAACAGTTCGTTGAAGCGCTGCGCGCCGATGAGCGTCCCGTCGGGCTGCGCCAGCTGGAGGCGCATGATCACGGCCTCGATGCCTCCCACCAGGAAGAAGAAAAAGGCCGAGACACCGTAGAGCTGGCCGATACGCTTGTGGTCCACGGTCGTGATCCAGGACCAGAGGACACTCCCGGCGCTCACCTTCGAGCCGGTCATGTATGCCGCGTGAGTCGCCATGAGGGTCCTCTTATTTCAGGCTCAGGAGATAGGCGGCGAGCGCCTTGGGCTGCTCGCCCCGCATGCCCAGGTCCGGCATCAGCGCCCCCGGCTTTAAGTGGCCCGGGTTCTCGATCCACTTGGCCACGTTTTCCGGCGTGCTCGCCATCAGGTTGGCGCCCATGGTCTTCCGGCTACCGAAATGCGTCAGGTTCGGTCCAAGGACTCCGCCCGACACCCCCGTGATCGTGTGGCAGCCGACGCAGGCCGACTGGGCGAACAGCTCCTGGCCCTTCTGCGCGAGGGCATCGGCGGGCTGGACGGGCGGCCTCTGCTGGGCCGCCACCCACTGCTCGAAGCCGGCCTTGTCGTGCACGATCACGCGGAAGCGCATGTTGGCGTGCGACATGCCGCAGTACTCGGCGCACTGGCCCGGGTACTCGCCGGGCACGTCGGGTGTCAGCGTGATGCGGTTGACGCGGCCCGGGATCACGTCCCGCTTGCCGCCCAGCTGCGGCATCCAGAGGGAGTGGATGACGTCGGGGGCGTGAAGATTGAAGGACACTACCTGGCCCGCCGGGAGGTGCAGCTCGTTGGCGGTGACGACCTTGAGGTCGGGGTACTTGAACTCCCACCACCACTGCCGCCCGCTGACGTCCACGCGGAGCGCCGTCGCCGCCGGCGCCTCCTGCGTCTTGAAGATCACGGGGATGGTCGGGATCGCGAAGATGAGCAGGATGAGCGCGAAGACGACGGTCCAGGAAACCTCGAGGAGGGTGTGGCCGTGCACCTGCTTCGGGATGGCTGCGCCGGGCTTCTCGCGGAAGCGGAAGCAGGCCCACAGGAGCAAGGCCTCGACGGCGATCCCGATGCCGAACGTCCACCACGAGATCAGCATGAAGATGCTGTGCGTCATGCGGCCGAACTCGGATTTCGGCCTCACGGTCGTCATCGGCGAGTCCCACATCGACCAGCCGCACGAGGAGAGCAGCAGGACCGCGGCCAGCAGGAGGAGCGCCGTGGGGATGCGGGAGAGCAGGCTCTTGCGCATGGGATCCTTTACCTGGGTGGCGCGCCCGGATCCGGGGCGGGCGCCACGACGGCGGAGGCCGTCGCCGGGCGCCCGAGATCGAAGACGGCCACCCAGCTGCGAGCGGCCAGAGCCAGCACGATGATGACCGGGATCGAGGTCCACAGGACGTCGGTGCGGCGTCGCAGGCGTCCGGGCTCCTGGGCGCGGCGACTGCGCATCACGTAGACGAAGGAGCGGGCCTGAGCGGCGAGGAACAGGGTCAGGACGACGGCGAGCAGCAGATGCGTTATGGTCGACACAGTTCCCTCATGGCGGTGATCGATGCGTCAGGCCGGCAGTCTACTTGAGCCGGCGCTGAAAGCCAAGTGGGAAAGTTCACAATGCGCCGGCAGCTAGCCGGCGAGCCCCAGCAAGGTGTGCAGGAGCGTGTTGGCGCCGCGCTCGATGGCCCGCCAGTCGCTCGTCTCGTCTGGCCGGTGGCTGCGCCCGCCCTGGGAGGGAATGAAGAGCATGCCCGAGTCCGTCACCAGTGCCAAGTTCTGGGCGTCGTGGCCCGCGCCGGAGGGCATCCGCTTGACCTTGAGCTTGAGGCCGGCCGCCGCGGTTTCCACGGCCCGCATGACTCGCGGCGCGCAGCGCGCGGGCTGGCTCTTCGAGATCGGCTCGACCGTCACGGTGAGCTTCCACTTCTTCGCGACGCTCCTGGCGAGGGCCACGCACTGGCGCTCGAGGCGCGCCAGCACTCTCGGGTCGAGCTCGCGCATCTCGTGGAGAAGGACGCAGCGCTCCGGCACGATATTGGAGACACCCGGGCCGACCTCGACCCGCCCGAAGTTGGTCACGCTGCGCCCGCTGCCCTTGGCGACGATCAACCTTCGGGCGCGAAGCGCGTACTCAGCGCCCGCCATGAAGGCGTCGCGGCGCCAGGCCATGGGCGTGGTGCCGGCGTGGTCGGCCTGGCCCGTGAAGGTGACCCAGTTCCGCCGGTTGCCCACGATGCCCTCGACGACCCCGATCGGGATCTTCGCCGCCTCGAGGTGAGGGCCCTGCTCGATGTGCAGCTCGACGTAGGCCGAGAGCGTCTTGGGGTTGCAGCGCGCCTTGGGAGCGTCGTACGAGTTGAAGCCGGCCCGTGCCATGGCGTCCACCAGGCGCTCGCCGTCCGCCGCGCGAAGGCGCGGGATCTGCTTGACGTCGAGCTTTCCGGCGAAGGCCCTCGAGCCGAAGAGCCCGGCGTAGCGCCCTTCCTCGTCGCTCCAGGCGGCGACCATGAGCGGCAACCGCGTGTGCCCACCCGACTCGTGGATCGTCTGCAGGCACTCGAGGCCGGCGAGGACGCCCAGGGCCCCGTCGAGCGGGCCGCCGTTGGGCACCGTGTCGATGTGCGAGCCCGTGACGACCGACGGGCCGCCGTTGCCGAGGCGGCCGAAGGTGTTGCCCGCCTCGTCCACCCAGGTGCCGAGCCCCGCCTCCTTCATGCGCCCGAGCAGCCAGGCGCGGGCTTCCTCGTGCGCCGGGCTCCAGCAGGAGCGCGTGATGCCCCGGCCGTCGTGGCTGCGCCCGAAGCGCGAGAGGGCTTCGAGATGGGTGCGGAGACGGGGGAGAGAGATCGCGAGCGGGGCGACCATGGCGGGCCGAAGTATACCGCGAGCGCTTCCGGAGGGAAAACCCGCGGTGTATGCGTTCTTGACACCCTTCGATGGCGGCCAGTATCATGGCAATGAACTGCCGTTCAGTCACGCTACGGAGCCTCGAAGTCCTCACCTCGAGGGAGGGTTTATGGATTTTGCGCTAACCCCCGAGCAGGCGTCCTTCCGGGAGGAGGTTCGGTCCTGGCTCGCGAAGAACCTGCCCAAGGACTGGAGCGAACGGATGCGGGTGGGGTCTGACGTGCCCCGGCCGGAGGTCTACGATTTCCTCCGCCAGTGGCAGCGCAAGATGTACGAGGCGGGGTTCATGGGCCTGACCTGGCCGAAGGACTACGGCGGCCGCGGGCTCACCTTCATGGAGGAGATGATCCTGCAGGAGCAGATCGCGCTGGCCAAGGCACCGCCCGTGCTGAACATCCTGGCCATCGGCATGGCGGGGCCCACCATCATCGCCTACGGCACCGAGGAGCAGAAGCGGCGCTACCCGCCCAAGATGCTCTCCTGCGAGGAGATCTGGTGCCAGGGCTACTCGGAGCCCAACTCGGGCTCCGACCTGGCCTCGCTCCAGACGCGCGCCGAGAAGGTGGGCGACCGCTACGTCCTCAATGGCCAGAAAGTCTGGACGTCCATCGCGCACCAGGCCGACTGGATGATGCTGCTGGCGCGCACCGACGCCAAGGCCGAGAAGCACAAGGGCATCACGTACTTCCTGCTCGACATGCACAGCCCGGGCGTGACCGTGAAGCCGCTCAAGCAGATCACCGGGGACGACGAGTTCAACGAGGTCTACTTCGACAACGTCGAGGTGCCCGAGGCCAATGTCCTGGGTGGGCTCAACAACGGCTGGGCGGTGGGCATGACGACGCTGATGTACGAGCGGCTGGCCCTGGGCTTCGGCCTTCAGGTGCGGCTCCGGATCGCGCTCGACGGCCTCGTGGACCTGGCCAAGCGCTCGAAGAAGAACGGCGCGCCGGCCACGCAGGACCCCAACGTGCGCCAGAAGCTGGCGCAGCTGTGGATCGACACCGAGGTGTTCAAATACACGGGCGCGCGCGCGATCACCAAGCTGCTCAAGGGCGAGCTTCCCGGTCCCGAGGCCTCGGCCGGCAAGATGATGTGGGTCGACGGCCACCAGCGCCTCCAGGAGCTGGCCATGGAGCTCCAGGGCCCCTACTCCCAGCTCGGCCGGGGCAGCCAGTGGGCCGTGGACGGCGGCGTGTGGCAGTACAGCTATCTGCGCTCGCGCGCCAACTCCATCGAGGGCGGGACTACCGAGATCCAGAAGAACATCATCGGCGAGCGCGTGCTCGGCCTTCCGAAAGGCTAGACCATGAATTTCGGCTTCAACGAAGAGCAGGAGCTGCTGCGGAGCACCGCCCGGAAGTTCTTCGAGAACGAGTGCGCGTCGGAGACCGTCCGCAAGCTCATGGATGGCCCGGAGGGCATGACGCCCGACCTGTGGAAGAAAATCGCCGAGCAGGGGTGGACCGGGCTCATCTTCCCCGACGAGCACGGTGGCATGGGACTGGGCTTCGTCGACCTCGTGGTGCTGATGGAGGAGATGGGCCGCGCGGTCGTGCCGGGGCCTTTTTTCTCCACCGTGCTGCTGGGCGGGCTCGCCGTCCGGGAGGCTGGCACGGATGAGCAGAGGAAGGCCTGGCTGCCGAAGATCTCCTCGGGGGAGGCGCGCGCGACGCTCGCGTGGATGGAGCCCTCCGCCGAGCTCGGCGCCCGCGGCATCATGCTCCAGGCGACGGCCAAGGGCGCGGGCTTCCAGCTCTCCGGCACCAAGCTCTTCGTCCACGATGCCCACACCGCCGACCTGATCGTCGTCGCGGCGCGCACGTCCTCCGGGCAAAATCCCGAAGACGGCGTGTCCCTCTTCCTCGTTCCCAGGGGCACGCCGGGCCTCCACGTCACGCTCCTGCCGACGATGGACCAGACGCGCAAGCTCTGCGAGGTCACGCTCGACGGAGTCGCGCTCGGAGCCGAGGCGCTCATGGGGCAGGCTGCCTCGGGCTGGGCGCCGCTCGCCCGCGTCATCGACCGGGCCACGGTCGCGCTGTGCGCCGAGATGTGCGGCGGCGCGCAGAAGGTGCTCGAGATGACGGTCGAGTACGCGAAGATCCGGCAGGCCTTCGGCCGGCCCATCGGCTCGTACCAGGGCGTCAAGCACAGGGCCGCGGACATGCTGGTGGACGTGGAGAACAGCAAGTCGATCACGTACTACGCCGCGTGGGCCATGGACGAGGGCGTGCCCGAGGGCCCGCTGGCCGTGAGCATGGCCAAGGCCTATGTCTCGGACGCCTATCGCCGCGTCTCCGGGGCCGGCATCCAGCTCCACGGCGGCATCGGATTCACCTGGGAGCACGACCTGCACCTCTACTTCAAGCGGGCCAAGGGGTCGGAATTCACCTTCGGCGACGCCACGTGGCACCGCGAGCGGGTGGCCCAGTTGGTCAACCTCTAAGATGCAGGCCGCCGATAAGGGGCCATCTGCGCCATTTGGCCAGAAGAACTCTGGGGCGCCCTCGGTCGCACGCTCAACGTACAGGAGTACGCCTCGCGTGCGGATCTACTCAGCCCTCGTCTCGCGGCCACTGGCGGCCGCTCAATTCGAAGGGCGGGGCGCCGCCTCGCATCTGACCCCTTCTCGTCGCCCTGCCAGGTAACTGCGTGGGGCGAGTCCGGGAGCGGTTGGGCAAGTGGATCCGTCGGGGTGCAGAGCCTGCGCCTCCCAAGAATCCCCTGCTGTTCGCGGACCACGAAGAGATACAGGACATCGCGCGCCAGATGGCGCGCACCAAGGTCGAGCTCGATCGCTCCATCCTGACGCTCAGGAGCTGGGCCCGCGACCTCTCCCGCCGCGTGGTCGAGAGCGGAGGGCGGCTCGACCACGACCACGATCTTCGCTCACTCGGCGAGACCGTGGGCGGTCTCGCGCACAACTTCAACAATTCGCTCGCGGCCATCCTGGCCTATACGGAGCTCCTCCTCCGCGACGCGCCGAAGGATTCGACCGCCCACCGCCGGCTCGTGGTCGTCCGCGAGGTGGCGCTCGAGGCCTCGGCGACGGTGCGACGGCTCCAGGATTTCGTCTCGCGCCAGCCGGAGGTCGCCTTCGGCCCCGTCGGTCTGCCGGCCGTCATCCAGGAAGCGCTCGACCTGACGGCGCCGCGCTGGCGCGACGACGCCGAGCGCCGCGGGGTCGTCATCACCGTCACGCAGGACATGGAAGCGCTGCCGCCCGTCGAGGGCATCGCCTTCGAGCTTCGCGATGCGCTCGTGCGCCTCATCCTCAACGCCGTCCAGGCGATGCACGAGGGCGGCACCCTCGGCATCCGCGCCGCCAGCGAAGAGTCGGGCTGGGTCGTCATCGAGGTGCGCGACACGGGCATCGGCATGACCGAGGAGCACTCGCGCCTCGTGGCCAACCGCGCCCTCGAGAAGGCCCCGACAAACCGTGGGGGCCGCGGGCTGGCCGAGGTAGCCGAGATCATCGAGCGCCACGGCGGCAGCCTGAGCATCGAGAGCGAGCCGGGGCGGGGCACGGTCGTCCGGCTGCGCCTCCACGCGAGCCGGTTCCAGATCATCCCGCCCGCCGAGGGCGTCGTGGAGTTCGTGCACCCGGAGCAGGCCTCGCGCATCCTCCTCGTGGACGACGACCCGCGTTTGCTCACCGTGCTCTCCGACACGCTCGAGTCCTATGGCCACGCCGTCACCATCGCCGCCAAGGGCGAGGAGGCGGTCGAGCTCTTCGACCCCGCCCTGCACGACGTGGTCATCACGGACCTCGGCATGCCGCGCATGAACGGCTGGGAGGTCGCCGAGCGCATCAAGGCCAAGTCGCCCGACACGCCCGTGTTCCTGCTGACCGGCTGGGGCGAGAGCGTGGCCGCTCACGAGGGCAGCCAGTTCGTGGACCGCGTCGTCGCGAAGCCGGTCTCGGCCGAGGCCCTGATGGAGCAGCTCGCCGAGCTGCGCCGCACGCGCGCCCCGGCACCGTGACGCCCGTAGAGCCCAAGCCGGCGTCGTCCGTCCTCCTGGTCCGCGCCGGGTCGCAGTCGCCGGCCGAGGTCTACATGATCCGCCGGCAGAAGAGCATGCGCTTCCTCGGCGGCTTCTACGCGTTCCCCGGCGGCAAGGTGGATCCCGAGGACGGCGGGCCGGAAATCCTCGGCCGCTGCCGCGGCATCACGGCGGCCGAGGCCGAGCGACTCGTGCCGTCGGAGCCCGGCGTGCCGGCGCTGGCTTTCTGGGTGGCGGCGGCGCGCGAGCTGCTCGAGGAGACAGGCGTGCTGGCGGCCTGCGACGTGACGGGACGCGGCGTCGCCGCGGCCGGCCCTGCCGGCCTAGCGCGGATCGAGACGTTCCGCGCGGCTCACATGGCGAAGCGCGCGCCGCTCGCCGCGCTCCTCGCTTCCGAAGGCTGGTACCTCGATCTCGCACCCTTCCGCTACCTCTCGCACTTCATCACGCCGCCCTCGAGCCCCATCCGCTTCAGCGCGCGCTTCTTCCTCGCTCCCGTTCCCATGGGTCAGAGCCCGCGCCTCTTCCACGAGGAGGCTTCCGAGAGCTTCTGGGTCGAGCCGGCCGAGGGCTTTCGTCGCCACCGGAAGGGGGACTGGGCCATGGCCGAGCCGGCGGATTGCGGGTTGGGCTACCTCGCTCAATTCGATGCCCTCGACGCCATTTGGGCCGCCCACACCGACGGTAGTCACAAATTCCACGGCATCCTCGACCGGGTCCAGGCGGCCGGGGTCGAGATCCACCGTCCCTCGTAGCGGGCGGCTGCCTTGACACGCCGGCGACGGGCTGGCTTACTCTGACGGCGCCCATGGCCGATCGTGACGTCGACAACGCCGCGTCCCTTCTGATCGACCAGCCGCTCGCCGAGGGGTTGGCCTCCCGCGCGGCCGTCGTGACTCCCGAGCGCGCGTACACCTATGGCGAGCTCGCCACGCTCTCTGACCGCGCGGCCCACGGGCTCCGCCGGCTGGGCATCGAGCCCGAGCATCGCGTCGCGCTCCTCATGCATGACGGCATCGGCTTCGCCGCCACCTTTCTGGGCGCCCTCAAGCTGGGCGCTGTCGCCGTCCCCCTCAACACGCGGCTCGGCGCCCGCGAGCTCGAGGTCCTGCTGGCCGATTGCCGCGCGAGGGTCGTCGTCGCCGACCGGCAGCTGGCGACTTTCCTCGGCCACATCGAGCGCGCGGTCGTCGTCGAGTTCGAGGCGCTCGTGCGGGATGCCCTGGCGGGCTCCGTCACTCCCGAGCCGGTCGGCCGCGACGCCATGGCGTTCTGGCTCTACACCTCCGGGACGACTGGGACTCCCAAGGCCGCCGTCCACTGCCACCGGACGCTGCTTAACAGCCACTACTACGCGAAGGACGTCCTGGCCATCGGCCCAGAGGACCGGGTCTTCGCCACGTCCAAGCTCTTCTTCTCCTACGCCCTCGGCAACGCGCTCGCGCTCCCGCTCGCGGCCAGGGGCAGCTGCTTCCTCCACCCCGCCTGGGCCGAGGCCCCCGTTGTGCTCGAGGTGCTGCGCGGCTATCGCCCGACGATCTACTTCTCCGTCCCTACTGTCTACGCGCGGCTGCTGCGCGCGGACCTGCCGTCCGACGCCTTCCGCTCGGTCAGGCTGTGCCTGTCGGCGGGGGAGCGGCTGCCCGCCGAGGTCTACCGCGACTGGCGCGAGCGCTTCGGCGTCGAGATCCTCGATGGCATCGGCGCCACGGAAACCGTGTTCATCTTCCTCTCGAACCATGCCGGCCGGAGCCGCGCGGGCTCGACGGGCACGGTGGTCGAGGGGAGCGAGGTCAAGCTGCTCGACGACGCGGGCCAGCCCGTGGCGGACGGCCAGCAGGGCATCCTGTGGGCGAAGACGCCCTCGACCGCCGCCGGGTACTGGCAGCGCCTCGATCACTCGCGGCGGACCTTCGTCGGCGACTGGTTCCGGACCGGCGACGTCTACGTGCGCGACGCCGGCGGCTTCTACACCCACTGCGGGCGCGAGGACGATTTTTTCAAGGTCGCCGGGCAGTGGGTGGTGCCGGCCGACGTCGAGGCCGCGCTGATGAAGCACCCCGCGGTGCTCGAGGCGGGCGTGGTCGGCGCCGCAGAGGCCTCGGGCCTCATCAAGCCCTTCGTGTTCGTCGTGCCGCGCGACACCACGGTCGAGGCCGCCTCGCTCCAGGCCGAGCTCATGCGGCATGCCGAGCAGATGCTGCCGAGTCATCAGCGGCCGCGCGAGATACGTATCGTCCATGAGCTGCCGCGCACCGCCACGGGCAAGCTCCAGCGCTTCAAGCTGAAGGAACGGGTGGAACACGTGGAACACCATGGTTAGTCATCGTATCGAGGTCAAGGTGCGCTGGTCCGAGGCGGACCCCGCCGGGATCGTCTTCTACCCGCGCTTTTTCGAGTGGTTCGACCTCGCGACCGAGGCGCTCTTCGAGTCCCTCGGGCTGCCGTGGGCCGAGATCTTCCCCAGGTTCCGGGTCGTGGGCGTGCCGATCATGGAGTCGAGCGCCCGGTTCCGCTCGCCGGTGCGCTACGGCGACCTGGTGGGGATCCGCTCGACGGTGACCGAGGTGCGGGCCAAAACCTTCCGCGTCGAGCACGAGGTGGCAGTTGGGGATCGCCCGTGCGCCTCCGGCTTCGAGGTGCGCGCGTGGGTCGGCTGCCCGGCGGAGCCCGGCGAGCGGCTCAAGGCCAGGCCATTTCCCGAAGAGGTCGCGGTGCGCCTGAAGGGGCAGCAAGGCATCTACGCGTGAAACCCTGCATCGCGTACATCCCTGAGAGGTGAAAGCCATGGGAACCCTGGCCGGCGTCTACCTGTCGAGTCACACGCCGCGCTACTGCACGATCGAGGCCGCTGTCGAGGGGAAGCTGGCCTCCGAAGTCTTCCGCCCCGTTCGCGACGGACTGGTCGCCCAGGGGAAGGAGGTCGCCAGGGCCCGCCTCGACGTCATGGTCGTCAACTCCTGCCACCTGATCACGACGTTTCCGACCGTCGTGGACGGAACGCCCCGCCATCGCGGCGTGCTGACCGCGCAGGAGGCGCCCGAGATCATCCACGGCGTCGCCTACGACTACCCCGGCGATTATGAGCTGGCCGCGGACATCGTCGCCCGCGGCAAGGCGGCGGGGCTCCACTGCGTGCTGGCCAACGACGTCCACTATCCGCTCGACTACGGCACGGTCATGCCCATGGTCTGCTACCTCGACCGCGCGCAGCGCCTGCCGATGGTGCCGGTCTCGGTGTGCCTCGCGGCCGACCTCGAGGAGTCCTTTGAGTGGGGGCGCCACATCGCCCAGGCCGCGCGGGAGAGCGAGAAGCGCGTCGGCTTCGTCGCCAGTGGCAGCGTGTCTCATAAACTCGTGCGCGGACCCGAGAAGGGGCCCAAGCCCGCCGCCGAAGAGCTCGACCATCGCCTGGCCAAGATGCTGGCGGCCGCCGAATACCGGCAGGCCTGGGAGTGGCTGCCCGAGTTCTCCCGTGCCGCGCAGCCGGAGATGGGCGGCCGGCACCTGGCCATGATGCTCGGGGCCATCCTCGCGTCGACGCAGCGCTTCGAGGCGACCGTCCACGCCTACGGCCCATCCTCTGGTAGCGGCAACTACGTCATCTCGCTCGCCGGCCGGGAGTAGGTCATTTGGGGGAGGCAGGAGCCGCCGCCGACAGATGAGCCCGGGAGCCGAGATGGCCACGTGCGGGTTCCTTCTCCAGGCCAGTTCGGTGTAGTCTTGTGGGGCTCTTGCCCGTCCAAACCGCTCCAACGTCAAGGAGGACGCACGATGAGAGAAGTCACGCGCCGCAAATTCCTCGCCACCGCGTCGGTGGCGGCAGCCGGGGCCGCGGCCGGCCCCTGGGTGCTGCGCGCCCAGGCCCAGTCGGGGCCCGTCAAGATCGGCGTGGTCCTGCCCTATACGGGCGTCTACGCCGAGCTCGGCGTGAGCATCACCCAGGGCATGAAGCTGGTCTTCGCCCGCGAGAACGACATGGCCGCCGGGCGGAAGATCGAGATGATCCAGGAAGACGACGAGATGAAGCCGCCGGTGGGGATCCGCAAGACCGAGAAACTCATCGATTCGGACAAGGTCGACATCCTCACCGGTCCCGTGCACAGCGGCATCCTCATGGGCATGCGTGACAAGGTCCACAACTCGAAGACCATCCTGATCGTCTCCAACGCGGGCGCCGACGCGATCAGCCGCGAGCGCTGCTCGAGGTGGATCTTCAGGACCTCCTTCTCCAACTGGCAGCCAAACCAGCCCATGGGTGGCTGGGTGGCGAAGCATGTCGGCAAGGAAGCGTTCCTCGTCGCCCCAAACTACCAGGCTGGCAAGGACATGATGACCGCCTTCAAGGAGACCTTCGTCCCCGCCGGCGGCAAGGTGCTGGCCGAGGATTACCCCAAGCTCGGCGAGACCGACTACGCCCCCTATCTGACCAAGATCAAGCAGTCAGGAACGAAGGTCGTCTACTGTTTCTTCTCCGGCACCGACGCGGTCAACTTCGTGAAGCAGTACGATCAGTTCGGGCTGAAGAAAGTGGCCAAGCTCACGGGGGCGGGCTTCCTCACCGAGCCCGACGTGCTGCCGGCTCAGGGGCAGTCGGCGCTCGGGACCATCACGGGCCACTTCTACTCACCGCTCCTCGACAACCCGACCAACAAGAAGTTCGTCAAGGACTTCCGGGCCGCGTACGGCGGCAAGTTGCCCGACGGCTTCGCCTGTCAGGGCTACGACACGGCCGAGGTCATCATCCGCGCGCTCAAGGCGGTCAACGGCAACACGCAGGACAAGGACAAGCTGGTCGACGTCATCACCAAGCTCGAGTTCGACAGCCCGCGCGGCCGCTTCCGCTTCGACCCGAAGACCCACAACGTCATCCAGCCATTCATCTACATCCGCGAGGTCAAGGAGACGGCGCTGGGCTTGAACAACGTCCCGATCGACAAGGTCGCCGACGTGCGCGACCCCGGCACCGGTTGCACCCTGCCGGCGTGACGGAGCCCTGGGAGGAGGGGCCCACGGGCCCCTCCTCCCGTGTGGCACCCGCTCGTGGCCTTCGTCCCTGACTTTTTCGGCCAGGCTCTGAACGGCCTGGCCTACGGTGTCCTGCTCTTCCTTCTCTCGGTCGGCCTCACCCTCATTTTCGGCATGCTCGACGTCGTCAACCTCGCCCACGGCTCCTACTACTTGCTGGGCGCCTACGCGGGGTTGACCCTCATCGCCGCGACCGGGAACTTCTGGGTGGCGCTCGTGGCGGCGCCCGTGGTGGTCGGCCTTATCGGCGCCGTGGTCGAGCGCACCTGTCTCCGTCCTCTCTATCGGCGCGGCCCTCTCGACCAGGTCCTGCTGACCTTCGGCCTCATCTATCTCTTCGAGGACCTGGTCAAGTGGATCTGGGGCGGCCGCATCCGCTCCATCCCCACTCCCACCCTCTTCTCCAGCTCGGTCACCTTTTTCGGCGCCACCATCCCGTCGTACCGGCTGTTCGTCATCGTCTTCGGGCTCCTGGTGGCCGTGGCGCTGTGGGCCCTCATCGAGAAGACCCGACTCGGCGCCGTGATACGCGCCGGCGTGTTCGACTCGGAGATGACGGCCGGGATGGGAATCAACATCGACCGCGTGTTCACGGGCGTCTTCGCCTTCGGCGCGGCGCTGGCGGGGCTGTCGGGCGTGATCGCAGGGCCGATCCAATCGGCCTACCCGCCGATGGGCGCCTCCATCCTGGTGCCGGCTCTCATCGTCGTGGTTGTGGGCGGGCTCGGCAGCCTCAAGGGCTCGCTGGCCGGCAGCCTCATCATCGGCCAGGCCGAGACCTTCGGGAAGGTGTGGCTGCCCGGCGCCTCCATGCTGATCATCTACGTCGTCATGGCCTTGATCCTGCTCTTCCGCCCGCAGGGGCTCTTCGGCCGGGCCCTCAAGTGATCCGGCGCGCCGTGGCTTTCGCCGCGCTGGTCGGAGTCGCCGCCGCGTTCCCGCTCTTCGCGGGCAACTATCCTGTCAAGCTGCTCCAGGAGATTCTGATCTGGGGCATCTTCGCCATGAGCCTCGACCTCCTCATGGGCTACGCCGGCATGGTTTCCTTCGGCCACTCGGCCTTCTTCGGGGTCGGCGGCTACATCGCTGCCCTGGCGCTCGTCAAGTCTCCCGGGCTCATCTCGGCGCTGCTGTTACCAGCGTTCGCCGCCGCCGTGGCAGCGCTCGTGATCGGATTCTTCTCGATCCGCGTGAGCGGCGTGTACTTCATCATGCTCACGCTCGCATTCTCGCAGATGTTCTACGCCGTCGCGTTCCAGTCGGCGTGGCTCGGCGCCGAAGACGGCATCGTCGGTGTTCCGCGACCGGCCGTGCTCGGGTGGACCCTTGCGAGCCCGTGGAGCTTCCACGTTTACCTCCTCGCGCTCGTGACGCTCGCCGTGCTATTCCTCTGGCGCATCGTGCGCTCGCCGTTCGGGCACGTGCTCCGCGGCATCCACGACAACGAGGGGCGCATGGAGGCGGTTGGCTACCCCGTCAACCGCTACAAGCTCCTGGCTTTCGTCATTGGCGGGACGGTGGCGGGCGTCGCCGGCTCGCTATACGCCCAGCTCGTCGGCTCGATCTCGCCCGACGCCTTCCTGTGGACCACGTCGGGCGAGGCTCTCCTCATGGTCATCATCGGCGGCACGGGAACGCTCGGCGGCTCGATGCTGGGCGCCGCCGCCTTCATTCTTCTACAGAGCACGGTCAGCTCCTACACCGAGCGCTGGATGCTCATCCTCGGGCTGACCTTCGTTCTCCTCGTGCTCTTCGCGCCGGGCGGTATCCTGGGAGTGCTGCGCGGTCGCCTGGGGATCCGCTCGTGAGCTCTCCCTCGCCGCTTCTCGCGATCGCCGGCCTCGTGCGCCACTTCGGCGCGCTTTCCGCGCTCAACGGGGTGTCGCTCGCGGTGGCGCCGCGTGAGCGGCGCGCCATCATCGGGCCCAACGGGGCGGGGAAGACCACGCTCTTCAACGTCATCACGGGACAGCTCGCGCCCTCGGCGGGACGCATCCTCTTCGACGGCGAGCCGGTCGCGGGGCTGCCCCCGCACGCGCTGGCGCGGCGCGGGATGGGGCGCTCCTTCCAGCGTACCAACCTCTTTCTGAAGCTCACCGTGCTGGAGAACCTCAGGCTGGCCGCCGCGGCCGGCGGGCGCGGCAACTACGACCTCCTCGGCAGCGTCGAGCGGCTGCGGGCGCCGCTCGAGCGGGCACGCGGTGCGGCCGACGCAGTCGGCCTGGCCGGCCGCCTCGGCGAGCCCGCCGGCAAGCTCTCCTACGGCGAGCAGCGCCAGCTCGAGGTGGGCGTGGTGCTCGCCACCGGGCCCAAGCTCATGCTGCTCGACGAGCCCACGGCCGGCATGTCGCCCGAGGAGACGGCGCGCATGACGCGGATGCTCGAAGGGCTGTCGCGCGAGGTGACCATGTTGATCATCGAGCACGACATGGATGTGGTCGGCTCGCTGGCCGAGCGCGTCACCGTGCTCCACTACGGCGAGGTGCTGACCGAGGGCACGTTCGACGAGGTGAAGCGCGACCCGCGCGTCTACGAAGTGTACCTGGGCTCCGCGTGATGCTCGACGTCGAGGGGCTCCAGACCTACTACGGAGAGAGCCACATCCTCCACGGCGTCTCGATCCGCGTGAGCGAGGGCGAGGCCGTGGCGCTCCTCGGACGAAACGGCGCCGGCAAGACGACCCTCATCCGGAGCGTCGCCGGCTTCACCCCTCCCCGCGAGGGGCGCGTCGTCTTCGACGGCCAGCCGGTGCAGGCATGGCCCGCGTACCGCATCGCGAGGCGCGGCCTGGCGCTCGTACCCCAGGGGCGGCGCATCTTCTCGCCGCTCACGGTGCGCGAGAACCTCACGTTGGGCGCGCGGGGGAAGAACTGGACGCTCGAGCGCGTCTACGCGCTCTTCCCGCGCCTCGCCGAGCGCGCGCTCCAGCCGGGCGGCACGCTCTCGGGCGGCGAGCAGCAGATGCTGGCGATCGGCCGGGCGCTCATGACCAACGGGCGTATGCTGGTGCTCGACGAGCCGTCGGAGGGGCTGGCGCCCATCGTCGTGCGCGAGATCGGGCGCATCGTGCAGAGGCTCAAGGGCGAGCGGCTGTCCATCCTGCTGGTGGAGCAGAACTACCACCTGGCGCTCCGCGTCGCCGACCGCGTCTATGTGATGAACAAGGGCCAGATCGTCTGGGAAGGCACGCCCGCCGGCCTCGAGGCGGATGAGGACGTCAAGCGCAGGTACCTGGGGGTCGCATGAGCTGGATCGATCCTGACTTTCCCAAGCGCGCCACGCCGAGCGATCGGGTCGGGCGCGTGCTCGGGCTCAACCCGGGCATGATGACGGGCCCCGGCACCAACACCTACCTGGTCGGGTGGAGCGATCCGATCTTGATCGACACGGGCGCGGGCGTGCCCGGGTACATGGGCGTGCTCGAGGGGTATCTGGGCGAGCGCGGCTGGCGCGGCCCCTCGCGCGTGATCCTCACCCACCGGCACGTGGACCACCTGGGCGGCGTGCCGCACCTGCGCGAACGCTTCCCGGGCCTGCCCGTCGCCAAGATGATCCACAAGGACGAGGGACTGCCCGAGGACACCGCCGACCTGAGGGACGGGCAGGTGATCCAGGGCGACGGTGGCACGCTGAGAGCCGTGCATACGCCGGGCCACGCGTCAGACCACCTGTGCTATTTCCTCGAAGAAGAGCGCGCGCTGTTCAGCGGCGACCTGATCCTGAACGGCTCGACCAGCGTTATCCCCGACGAGGACGGCGACCTCGCCGATTACATGGCGTCACTCCGGCGCGTCCAGGCATTGGGCGTCCGCCGCATCTATCCGGCGCACGGCCCCGTGATCGAGGACGGGCCGGCCAAGATCCAAGAATACATCGACCACAGGATGGAGCGCGAGCGCCAGATCCTGGACCTCCTCGGCAACGGCGCGCGGACTGTTCCAGAAATGGTCAAGATCATCTACGCCGACATCTCCGAGAAGCTCCACGTGATGGCCGGCAAGTCCGTCCACTCCCACCTCAAGAAGCTCAAGAAAGACGCCCGCGTCGCGGAAGAGCGACTCGCCAACGCCCCTTCGCGCTGGACCCTACTGTAGCCTCAGAGGTGTTTGCTTGTCCGGCATCCATGTCAGGTAAAGAGCCTCCGCGGAGGAGGATAGCTGGAAAGCATCCCCGAAATCGCCCCTCTCCCTCCCCGGAGGGAGAGGGTAGGGTGAGGGTGGCGGTTACTTCTGCGGATCGCGCTTTTGCGGCAACGACGTGGCCGCATACGTTCCCGCCATGCCGCCTGTGTCGGGTTGATACGGGATGAGCGCTCCCGGAGCGTCCGGGGAGAGCGGGATGGGCTCGCCGTCGCGCCGCCCGAGCGCCCGCTCCACCATCTCGAAGAGCGGGGCCTTGTCGTACTGCGTATAGAAGCCGGCGGTGAGCCGGATCGGATCGCCGGAGTAGAAGCGCACGTACTGGGCCATCCGCTGGGCAAACGACTCGCCCGTCGCGTCCCACGCCAGCTTGAAGAGCGCGATGCGATCCTCGGCCGCGACGCCCGCGCGCCCGCGCACGTAGCGGTCGATGTAGGGCCGGATCTCCGCGCTGCCGAGATCGGCCTCGCTCGGCGCGTAGAAGAATCCCCCGGCGGCCAGCGTCTGGACGATCTCGACGAACCGGCTGTAGATCTTGCCGGTCTGGAGATGGAAGGCGCGGAGACCCGGCCCGCCCGGCACCCATACCCCGTTCGGGAGCTGCTGGGCCATGGCCTCGGACCCGTAGAACACCGCGCGGGCCACTTCCATGTGGCTCAGCATCTCGCCCAGCTTTTCCTGGACGTGCAGGAAGCCCGTGATGCCGATGGCGTCCGCCACCTTCATGGCGAGCCCGCAGAAGAACTCGAGCTGGCTCAGCATGCGGGCGGAGGTCTGGACGTTCAGGAGCGCGCCGAAGTCCGCGCCCAGCGCATTGACGATGTCGCCGCTGCCGGCGCTGCCGTCGACCATGATCCGGTCCCGTGGAACGAGGACGTCATCGAAGACCGCGATGCAGTCCATCTCCTCGAACCGGCTCGACAGGGGATGGTCGAAGCGCGACCGTGGCAGTGGCGCGACCGTCTCGCGACAGATGAAGGTGAGGCCCGGGGTGGCGGTGGGGATGCCGAACACCAGGGCATAGGCATCATCGCCCGGGGGCACCCCGCCGAACGGAATGACGGCCACCTCCTCGGTGATGGGCGCCATCGTCCCCAGCATCTTCGCCCCGCGCACGATGATGCCTTCGCTGGTCTCGCGAACCCGGCCCAGGTGAAGGAACGGATCCTCCTGCTGGGCGGAGGTCTTGGACCGGTCGATCTGCGGATTGATCAGCATGTGCGTGAGGAAGAGGTCGTGCTCCCGTACGTGCTCGTAGTAGCGGGTGGCGTTCTCGCCGAATCGGGCGCCGGCCCGCGCGAACCGGTCGGCGATGAGGTGCCAGCCCGTGACGAACTGGTTCATGAAATCGGGCGCCCGGCCCATGAAGCCGAAGTTGTGGTCCGCGCGCAGCTTGAAGTGCTTGCGCTTCTTCACGAGATCCTCGCGGGTGCGAGGCACGAGAAACGACGTCGACACGGGCTCGCCCGTGCTCGGCGAGGCGTAGGTCATGATGTCCCGGTACGCCGGGTCGAGCTGCATGTCGTACTGCTCGGCGATGGCACGGATCGGCTCCTGGAAGATGGGCTCGGCCGTCACGTCGGCTACCCGCCGCCCCCCGAGGTACACGCACGGGGCGTTCTTCCTAAGCGACTCGATGTACGTCTGTCCGCTGCGCGCTGGCATGGTGTCCGTTATGCGACGGGATCTGGATAGATTCTCTTGAAGACGGCGGGAGAGCCCGCGTCAAGCCGCATGAAGGGCCGTATCCGGTGGGTCCACGGGTTCTGGTCGCGGACCCTGTTCCACGCTTCACTCTTCGGCACGTCGGGCCGCTCGAACTCGTAGACCGTCAGGTATTTCGGCTGTCCTTCCACCACCATGAACCGGCGCACCCGCATGACGCCGGGCACCGTCAGGTAGTCCTGCGTGTAGACGGTGTTGTACCAGGCGTTCCACTCCTCTTCCATGGCGGCCGGGATGTCCATGCGCCCCATCTGGAGATACGGTGACGGACCCATGGTCAGCTCGGCCGGGTTGGTCCGCGCCGGGTGGACCTGGCGATAGGCCTGGAGGATGTAGTTGCGCCCGACGTGGCCGCCCGAGGCCTTGGTGCGCCACGGAGACGGCCGGAAGCGCACCTCGTCGAGGAAAGCGGAGGTCCGCAGCACGCTCGGCTCCTCGAGCTCGTACATCGCCAGGTATTTCGGCCCGCCGGAGAGCGCCTCGTATCGCCCGGCGCTGAGAAAGCCCGGCACCTCGAGGAGATGGTGGATGTGCTCCTCGTTGTACCAGCGGTTGAACTCCGCCTCGTGCTCCGGGTCGACGTCCGTCCACAGCATCAGGAGTCCGGTGCCGCGCGTCTTGGGCATGAAGGTCTCCGGAAGCCGCGCCAGCGATTACGTGCGGGCGGCGGTGACGAGAGCGGAAAAGAGGCGACGGGCCGGCTCGGAGCTGCCGACGAGATGCTCGGGATGCCACTGGACGCCGACCACCCAGCGGGTATCGTCGTCGAGCTCGACGCCCTCGATGAGACGGTCGGGCGCCCACGCGACGGGGACCAGGCCGCGGCCGAGCGACTTGACGACTTGGTGGTGAAAGCTGTTGACCTCGATGTCCTCCGCGCCCAGGACCCGTCCCAGGCGGCTCCCCGGCGCGACCGTGACCTTGTGGGTCGTCTGGTCGCGCGCCTCTTTCTGGCTGTGCTGAATCTCCGTTCCAGGATCCGTGGCTACGTCCTGGTGGAGGCTGCCGCCGAGGGCGACGTTGAGCACTTGGATGCCGCGGCAGATCGCGAGCAGCGGCGTCCTCTTCTCCAGCGCGTAGAGCATCACCTGCGTTTCGAGCGCGTCCCGGGAGGGCGCCACTTCGAAGAGCGTCGGGTGCGGCGCCTCGCCGAAGCTGGCGGGATCGACGTCGCCGCCGCCCGTGAGCAGGATTGCGTCGAGACCGCGCACGAGGCGCTCGAGGGCGGCTGGCGAGAGCTGGGGCGGCAGGAGCACGGGCACGCCGCCCGCCTGCTGCACGGCGTGGAGGTAGGCCGAGTTGACGTAGGCGCGCTCGGGAGTCTGGCCGACGGTGATCGACGTGGTCACGCCCACCAGCGGGTCGCGCGACATGCGGCTATGCTACCATACGCCGCATGAGCCTCGACTCCGCCTCCGCTCAGAAAGACGCCAGCGGCGCGCCGGCCGCGGGCCCGATGCACCAGGTGATGGGCCGCCGCTGGATGGTGGCGGCAGGACACCCGTTGGCAGCGCAGGCGGCCGCGCGCATTCTTGAAGCGGGCGGCAACGCGATCGACGCCGGGTGTGCGGCGGGCATGATGCTCGGTGTCGTCCACCCGGACATGGTCAGCTTCGCCGGCGTGGCGCCCATCCTCGTGCATCTCGCGCGCACCGGCGAGACGTTCGAGGTGTCGGGCGTCGGGCCGTATCCGAGACGCGCGACCGCGGAGTTCTTCAACGAGCGCTGCGGGGGCCAGATCCCCTCAGGCCTGCTCCGCACGGTCGTCCCGGCTTCGCCCGACGCCTGGTGCGCGGCGCTCGAGCGCTGGGGCACCAAGAGCTTCGCCGAGACGGCGGCACCCGCCATGGAATGCGCGGAGCACGGCTTCCCGCTGTCCAGGTTCTCCGCGTACCAGTTCGGACGCGCCGCCGACAAGATCCGGAATTTCCCCAGCTCGGCCGCGCTCTACCTCAAGAACGGCTCACACGCGCCGCCGCCGGGGCATCTCCTGGTCGAGACGGAGCTCGCGCAGACGATCCAGACCATGGCCGCGGCAGAGCTCAAGGCGCGCGCGCGCGGCCGCGCGGTCGCCATCCGCGCCGCCCGGGACGCCTTCTACAAGGGCGACATCGCCCGGCGCATCGCCGAGTACCACGCGCGTGAAGGGGGTCTCTTGACCGCCGAGGACCTGGCCAAGTTCTCCGTCGAGGTCGCCCCGGCACTCAAGACGTCGTTCGGCGAGTTCGAGGTCGCGACCTGCGGCTTCTGGTGCCAGGGGCCCGTGCTGCTGCAGATGCTGAACCTGATCGAGGGCTACGACTGGCGCGCCCTCGGCCACAACACGCCGCGGGCGCTGCACATCCTGATCGAGGCAACCAAGCTCGCGTTCGCCGACCGCGAGGCGTATTACGGCGATCCGCTCCACGTCAAGGTGCCCGCAGACGGGCTCTTGTCGAAGGAGTACGCCGCGGCCCGGCGCGCGCTGATCAGGGAGGACCGGGCCTGGCCTGACCTGCCGCCTGCGGGCGATCCGTACGGACTTCGGGCCGTCGCCAACGGCGGACACGGCGTCAGCGGCCCGGTGTCGCTGCGCCCCGGGCGTTCGCTCGACACGTCCTATGTCTCTGTCGTGGACGCGGAGGGGAATGCCTTCTCGGCGACGCCGAGCGACCCGGGCGTGGACTCGCCGGTCATTCCCGGTGTGGGGTGCGTGGTCTCGCCGCGGGGATCGCAAGGCTGGCTCACGCCGGGACATCCGAGCGTCGTCGCCCCCGGCAAGCGACCGCGGCTCACGCCCGCGCCGGCCATGGTGCTCCGCGACGGCCGCGCGTTCATGCCGTTCGGCACGCCGGGAGGCGATGTCCAGCAGCAGGCCATGCTCCAGGTGCTCCTCAACATCACGGCCCACGGCATGGCGCCGCAGCAGGCCGTCGAGGCGCCGCGCGTCGCCTCGCGGAGCTTCCCCGATTCCTTCTGGCCTCACGCGCATGCGCCGGGCCTCCTCGAGGCCGAGTCGCGCCTGAGCGTCGAGACGCGCGCCGCGCTGGCCGGCCTCGGACACCGCGTGGCCGGATGGCCTGAGTGGGACTGGCGCGCGGGGGGCGTGTGCTGTGTGGTCGCCCGCGCCGACGGCATCCTGATGGCAGGAGCCGATCCACGCCGAGGAGCCCACGCGATAGGCTGGTAACGCAGGCGGCTGAAAAGGGCCGATCTGCAGCGATGAGCGTTTGCGCGAAGAGGCCCTGCGGTCAAACCAACCTCATCCACATCGAGGCAATCTGAATACGGCGCCCTCGGCCGCACGCTCAACATAGAGAGACTACGCCTCGCCTGCGGGACCGACTCAGCCCTCGTCTCGCGGCCACCAATGGCCGCTCAACTCGAACGGCGGGGCGCCGCCTCGCAGCTGGGCCCTTTGAGCCGCCTGCGGGCGTTAGGGCAGGTCGTTACGTGCGCGGGCCGGCGGCGTAGGCTGACAGCAGTGACTGCAGGTTGAACGGCTTGGCGATGACGAAGTCTACGATCGCGCTCGTCTCGCTGACCAGACCCTCGCTTTCGTCCCAGCCCGTCATGAGCCCGATGCGCAGCTGCGGCCAACGTGCTCGAACCACGCGCGCCACGTCCGCTCCCGTCATCCCGGGCATGCCAAGGTCGGTCAGCACGAGGTCGACCGGCTGCCCGGCATCGAGCCAGGCCAGCGCTTCCTTCCCGCCCGCGGCCTGAAAGGCCGTGTGGCCCGAGGTGCCGATCATGTCGGCGAGCGCCGAGCGCACCTCGGGCTCGTCGTCCACGAGCAGCACGCGCAGCTGGGCCGGTGCCGCCGGCGCCGTCGAACGCCCGGGCGCATGGAGAGCCGCATCGACCGCCGGCAGGGTGATGTGCACCGTGGTCCCGCGTCCCGGGGCGCTGTCGATCTCGAGCTTGCCGTTGTGGCGCTGGATGATCCCGTAGGTGACCGAGAGCCCCAGCCCCGTGCTCTTGGGACCTTTGGTCGTGAAGAAGGGATCGAGCGCCCGCTGCTGCACTTCCTCGGACATGCCCACGCCGGCGTCCGACACGTCGCAGTGCACGCCCTGGCTATCGGCCCATGTCTTCATCCCGAGCCGCCCGCCGTTCGGCATCGCGTCGATGGCGTTGAGCACGAGGTTCAGCAGGACCTCGCGCAGCGGCGCGTATTCCCCGGCCACGGGCTTGACGTTGCCCAGGTCGAGGGCGGTGTCGATGCGGATCTGGCGCAGCAGCGCTTCGTTGTGCCAGCGCGGGCGCGTCAGGTCGATCACCTCCTGCGCCAGCTGGTTGAGATCCACCGGCATGGTGCGGGAGACCGGCTGCACGCGGCTGAAGCGCTGGACACGGCGGACCACCTCGGCGCCGTCCTGCGCGGCCCGCTGGACGATTTCGAGATAGCGGCGCGCCTCGGCGTCCGGCACCTTGGTCAGCAGGATCTCGAGCCGGCCGAGGATGACGGCGAAGAGGTTGTTCAAGTGGTGGGCCATGCCCGAGGCGAGCTTGCCGATGGCGGAGAGCGTCTCGCCGCGCACCAGCTGGGCCTGGGTCGCCCGCAGGTCGTCCACCACGCTCTGCAGCTGGCTCGCCGATTCCTGCGCTTCCTGGAGCAGGCGCGCATTGTCCACGGCGTAGCCGATATAGGTCAAAAGCGCGCTCAGGAATTGGAGATCCGTCGGGCTGAAGGGCCGCGGCGTGGGCGGCGAAGTGCTGGCGTCTTCCTTCTTGGCCAGGTTGATCACGCCGATGACGCGGTCGCCCACGCGCACGGGCATGCAGATGAAGGAGCCCGTGCCGTACTTGGGATCATTGGTTCTGGCGAAGCGCGCGTCTTTTTCGATGTCGTCCACGATGACGGCGTCGCCCAGAGCGGCGACCTTGCCCGCCACACCCTCCCCCAGCCGCACCTCCGTCTGGTCGTGGACCTCGGCAGGCAGCCCGCGGGACGCCGCGATGCGCAGCGTCTTCTGCTGCTGATCGAGCAGCATGATCGAGCCGATGTTGGCGTGCACCGCGCGCATCGTGCTCTGGAGGACGGTGGACAGCAGATCCTGGATCTTCGGGATGCGGGTGGACATCTCGACCAGCTCGTTGAGCGTGCCCAGCTTGAAGACAAGATCTTCGAGCCGCTGCGTCGAGGCCCGGAGGTCCTCCAGCATCTGGTGGAAGGCGTCCGCCAGCTGGCCGATCTCGGCGACCTGGCCCAGGCCCGGCACCCGCGCCGCCGCCTCGCGTGCGTGCGGCACCTCCTGGTCCGCGGAGATCGGCTGCCTGACGTTGACCGCCAGCCGGGCGATCTGGTCCACCAGCCGGCGGAAGACGACAAACCCCAGGCAGGCGATGACGAGCGCCATGAAGGCCGCGAACTGGGCCTCGGTCCTGGTGATGAGGTCCGAGACCGAGAGGAAGGCGACGAAGAGCAGCAGCGGCAGCAGGGCCACCAGGACAAAGATGACCGCGGCCGCCTCGCGGAGGCTCATGGACCTAGTCACGAAACCGGGAAGCTTCATCGGTGGTTATGTCTACTGTAGAATCCCGGCGGACGATTCTGCAAGGGAAGTTATCACCCGCACCAGCCACGAAAGGAGATCCATGCACAACCCCCAGCACAACCCACTGTCGCGCAGGGAAGTCTTGAAATTCGGTGCCTTCACCACCGTGGGCGGCATCCTGACCCCCGGGATCTCGATGGCCCAGGCCATCGTGACCGACACCAAGGGCATCGTCGCCCGGGACCTCCAGCTGCAGGTCGGCGGCACGGCCATCCCGGCCTACGATGCCCGCCCCGAGAGGGCCGGACGCTACCCGATCATTGTCGTGATCTCCGCCTTCACGGGGAACAGCGAGCACAACAAGGACGTCGTGCGTAGGTTCGCCCAGGCCGGCTTCTACGCGATCGCCCCCGAGCTCTATCACCGGGAAGGCGGCATGCAGGGGAAGAACTTCCAGGAGATGGGCCAGATCTCGGGCAAGGTCACGCGCGCCCAGTACCTCGGCGACATCCGCGCCGCGGCCGACTACGCCAAGCAACAGCCGTGGGCCCGGGCGGACCGGCTGGGCGTGACGGGATTCTGCGGCGGCGGGGCGCTGACGCTCCACTTCGCCGCGGAATACCCGGGGGTCGCGGCCGCTGCTCCGTGGTACGGTCACGTCAAGCGCACGTTTTCCGACGCCCCGAGCGTGGATGCCTTCAGCCTCGCGGACAAGATCAAGATGCCGGTGCTGGGGCTCTACGGCGAGGCGGACCCTGGCATCCCGGCGGACGACGTCAAGCGGTTCGAGGCGGAGCTCAAGAAGCGAGGCGTCGCGGCGGAGTTCATCCTCTATCCGGGGGCGCCGCACGCGTTCTTCTCCGACGACCGGCCGCAAGTCTACAAGAAGGAGGCGGCAGAGGACGCCTGGAAGCGGTGCCTGGCGTTCTTCGACAAGTATCTGAAGGCCTAACCCGGATTATGCGCGAACAGGCGCCCACCCTCACCCCGGCCCTCTCCCTCGCCGAGGGAGAGGGAGCCGTTTCGATCCCCTCGCCCCGGAGGGGGAGAGGGTCAGGGTGAGGGGGAGTGCAGGACGCGGGAAAGGCCTTCATGAATAATTCACGCTAAGCGGTTCGCTGCGGGCCCCCGGCGCGCCGCGATCCGGACGCGACGGGGGCAGGTCGATAGGGGAGCGGAGGGCGGAGTGAATACGGATCACGAGCCGACGGCGTCCACGTATCTCGGGCTCTTTTTCGTCGCGCTCGCGACGGTGATGTACGAGATCGTCCTCACCCGCATTTTCAGCGTGACGATGTGGTACCACTTCGCGTTCGTAGCGATCTCCGTGGCCATGTTCGGCATGACGGTAGGCGCCATCATCGTCTACCTCCGGCCAGCGTTCTTCTCGCAGGAACGGGTCGCCGAGCACCTGACGCTGGGCGCGGTCCTGTTCGCCGTCTCCGCGGTCACGAGCTTCGTCATTTCGCTCTTCGTGCCGTTCGATGGAGACGTGACGGTCGGGGGGCTCCTATCGACCGGCCTCACCTACGCGATCATCGCCGTGCCGTTCGTCTTCAGCGGGATCTGCGTCGCCCTGGCGCTCACGAAGTTCCCGCGGCGGGTGGGCAAGCTGTACGCGGTTGATCTCATCGGCGCCGCGACGGGGTGCCTGTTGGTCATCGTCACGCTCAACGTGGCGGACGGTCCGACCGCGGTGATCGTCGTCGGGGCTCTTGCCGGGCTCGCCGCGGTGTTCTTCGGCGCTCGCGCGAGTCCCCGGCTCAGACAGGCGTCGGTGGCGGCCGCGTTGGTTCTCGGGGCCTTCGCCGCGGTGCACACCGTGCTCGTCCGCGACGAGTCGCCGCTCGTTCGGCTCCAGTGGGTCAAGGGAAGGGCCGAGCCCCGGCCCGTCTACGAGAAGTGGAACTCCTTTTCCCGCATCACGGTGTTCGGAGATCCGACGCAACCCACGGCCCCGGCCGGCTGGGGATTGAGCGCCGCCTTTCGACCCGATCGGGGCGTCCGGCAACTCTCGCTGCTCATTGATGCCTCCGCCGGCACCGTCCTCACCGGGTTTGACGGCAACCTGGCCGATCTCGAGCACTTGAAGTACGACGTCACGAACCTGGTGCACTACGTGCGGCAGGACGCGCGGGTTCTCGTGATCGGCGTCGGCGGGGGACGGGATGTGCTATCCGCGGTGCTGTTCAGACAACGGTCCGTGCTCGGGGTCGAGATCAATCAAGACATCATCGGGACGGTGAACGGCAAGTTCGGAGGCTTCACCGGGCACCTGGACCGGCTGCCGCAGGTTCGCTTCGTGAATGATGAGGCGCGCAGCTACATCGCCAGGCAGCCGGAGCGGTTCGAGATCATACAGATCTCTCTCATCGACACGTCCCTGGCCCACGCGGCATTGACGCGGTCGGGGGTCGCGAATCCCCGGCGTCACATCGTGATCGTCAAGCAGATCGACGCGAGCGGCCGCACGCCGGTCGGGATTGCGACGGTGCTCGTCAGCCGGGCGCCGTTCCCCGATCGGGACATCGACGCTATCGAAGCCGTGACGCAGAAGATGCGATTCGACGTCGTCCTCAGTCCGCGATATTCGGCTGACGACACGTTCACCACGCTTGCCTCGGCGGGCGATCTCAGACCGTTCCTGGCGAGCTTTCCGGTCAACATCGCGGCACCCACCGATGACAGCCCGTTCTTCTTTCACACGCTTCGTCTCCAGAACGTGTTCGATCGGACGAAGTCGGGACAGGAATTCGATCACATCAACATGAAAGCCGTGTCCGTCCTGGGCGCGCTGCTGATCGTGGTGATCGTGCTGACGTGCCTATGCATCGTGGTGCCGCTGGCGATGACCACCGAGCGGGCGGATCTCCGGGGCAGCGTCCCCTTGCTGGTCTTCTTCGCCAGCATCGGTCTCGGGTTCATGTTCGTCGAGATCTCTCAGCTGCAGCGACTGATCGTGCTCCTGGGCCACCCGACCTACAGCCTGTCCGTCGTTCTCTTCTCGTTGCTCGTTTCGAGCGGCGTGGGCAGCTACCTGACCAGCATGGTCGAGGGGCGCGGGGCGACGGGACCGACCGTGCGGCTTTTTCTCCTCCTGCTGGCCGTCCTGTGCCTCTTCGGGATCGTGAGCCCCGGCGTGATCAGCGGCTACCAGGAATCGACGACGCCGGTGCGCGTGCTCCTCGTGACGGGGATGCTGTCTCCCCTCGGCCTGTTGATGGGCATGGCCTTCCCGCTGGGGATGCGCCTCGCGTCGGGACGCACGCCCGGCTTGACACCGTGGCTCTGGGGCATCAACGGCGCCACGTCGGTCTGCGCATCGGTGCTCGCGATCGTCATCGCGCTGAGCTCCAGCATTTCCGCCGCGTTCTGGACCGGGGTTGCGTGCTACGCCGCCGCCTTCATTGCGTTCGTGTGGGCTTCGGCGGGGACCGGCGTGGCGCCCGCCGCCGACCCCGGAGCGCGTCCCTAGCCTGCGAGTTTTTCAGCAGCCTGCTAGAGCTGGAGTTCGAGCCAGGCGCGGTGGTTGATGCGGCCGGTGAGCCGCGAGAGCAGGTCGGTCACCCGCATCTGCCAGCCGTACTTCGACTCGAGCGCCGCGCGAGCCCGCTCGATCGAGCGGGGCTCGGTCACGATGCGCGCGCTGGCGTCCCGCCACGCGCCGCGGACCCGCCCACGCGCATCCGAGGGGGCGACGCGCGCCCGCGAGGAATGGCGCAGCCGCTTGACCTTGCCCGACTGCTCGGCCGTGAACACGTACAACCTTCCGTTGGCCGCGGCGAACCAGACGGGCGTAGCGACCTCGGCACCGCTGCGGCGGAACGTCGCGAGGCTCATGTAGCGATGTCGATCGAGCTCGCCGATGTCGCTCACGCCCCGTCCTTCCTCATGACCACGGTTGTCGAGCGAGAGTCGATGCTTATCTGGCCGGTACCGGAGCGCCGCGTGGGGCCGGACGCGCGCTCGGGCGGGCGCTGATCGGCACTTCCTTGATGAGGAGCGAGAGGCCGGAGGCGATGAGAGCGAGCACCGCCGCCGACAGGAACGCCCAGGAGTAGGAGCCGGTGGCGTCGAAGATGGCCCCGCCGGCCCAGGCGCCGATGGCCGATCCGACCTGGTGGGAGAAGAAGATCCAGCCGGAGAGCGCTCCCACGGAGAGCCGGCCGAAGATGTTCGCGGTCAGCGTCGTCGTGGGCGGTACCGTCGAGATGTAGTTGAGCCCGAAGATGGCCGCGAACACGTGGAGCGACGGCACGTTCCAGACGTAGAGCAGGAAGATCAGCGAGAGCCCACGCACGCCGTAGTAGATGGCGAGCGGCCCCTTCCGCCCGAACCGGTCGCAGATCCAGCCGGACGCGACCGTGCCCACGATGTTCATCGCGCCCATGAGGCCGAGCGCCTGCGCGGCGTGCATCTCCGAGAAGCCGTGCTCGGCGGCGTGGGGCACGAGGTGAGTCAGCACGAGGCCGTTGGACGTGTAGCCGCACACGAAAAAAGTGACGGCGAGAAGCCAGAAGGCCGGCACCGTCATGGCTTCGGACACGGGTACGCGTCGCTCGGCCTCTACCCCGCCGAAGGCCGCCCCTGCGGCCGTGCCGGCTCCGTAGGGCCGGAGCCCCCTGTCGGCGGGATCGTCGTGCACGAACCCCAGGATCACGGGCAGCGCCAGCACGAGGATGCCCACGCCCAGCCAGAGAAACGAGGCTCGCCAGCCATAGAGGCTGATCAGCAGCATCGAGAGCGGGACGACGAGCATCTGGCCGGCGGACATGGCGCCGCCGAGAATGCCCAGGACGAGGCCGCGCCGCGAGACGAACCACCGCGCGGCGATCGTGGATGTGGTGGCGATGCCGAGCCCGCCGGCGCCGGCGGCCATCAGCACGCCGGCGCTCGCGTACATCTGCCAGAGGTGGCCGACGAAGGACGCGAGCACGGAGCCGGCACCGAGAATGCCCGTTGCGAGGAGCATGACGCGGCGGGGTCCCCAGACGTCGGCGAGCCAGCCCACCGTGGGCCCGACGGCGCCGAGCACGAAGAGCGACAGCGCCGCGGCCCCCGAGAGCTGTTGGCGGGTCCAGCCGAACTCGGCCTCGATCGGCTTGATGAAGACGCCGAAGACGGCGCGGATCCCCGAAGCGCCCACCGTCACGAGGACGACCGCGGCCAGCACGACCCATCCGTAGTAGAGCCGCTTCCGGCCGTCGCTCACGACGCCTCCCATGATGCTGTGTGCTTGGGATGCTGCCGGACTTCGATTGGATTCCTCAGCGCGCGACCGGTTGGCCCACGACGAGACCCTGTAGTCCCTCTCCGATCGGGCCGCGCGCGTCGTAGAGGCCGGTGCGGGTGAGTCCGATGCCGTGGGGCTCGAGCGCTGTGACGGCATCGAGCCCGATCCAGTCGCCGTCGGGCAGGCGGTGGAGCGAGACGGTGAGATCGGCGTTCACGAACGGGACGAAGCGCGCCGGGTCGATGGCCGCGCCGATGCCGCTGCCGGAGTCCGCCACGAGCAGCACGCGCTGGGCGGGCGATGGCGCCTCACCCAGGACGAGCGGCACGCGGAGGCGCATCCACCCCGCCGCGCGGCCGGAGCCGAACACGCCGCGCGCCAGTCGGGTCTCCACGCCGGTATGGTAGGCGACCGGATCGCGGAAGAACGGGAACTGGAAGGGCGCGGCCTCGCCCGGGAGCGGAAGGAGCGGCTCCTGGACCGGCCCGGGCGGTGGGGCCACCGCCTCGGTGCGGACGACGAGCGCGGTGGCGCGCGCGACGGCCTGGCCGCCGGCGGAGAGCACGGCGGCATAGCCTCGCGCGCGGCGGCCGTCACGCACCTGCTCGACGCGGACAGTGAGCGGCTCCATCGGCACGGGCCGGACGAAGTCCACGGTGAAGCGGGTCATCTGGAGCGCATCCGGCTCGCCCGCGGCCTGCTCGATGGCGCGCGCCATGACGGCCGAGGGAGGCCCGCCATGCTGGTGGGTGGAGCTCCAGGGTCCGCGCGTGAGGACGGTGGGCACGAGGCGCCCGCCGTCCAGCAGGAAGAAGGAGCCTGGCAAGCGTCAGGTCGACCGCAGGCCGGCCTGCTTGCGGAAGACGATCTCACCGCCCTTGGCGTCGGCCACGACGGCGTCGCCGTCCTTGAACTCGCCCTCCAGGAGCTTGAGCGCCAGCGGGTCCTGGATCAGCCGCTGGATGGTGCGCTTGAGCGGCCGCGCGCCGTAGACGGGGTCGTAGCCCTCCTGCGCGAGCAGCTCCTCGGCCGCGGGCGTCAGAGTGAGAGTGATCCGCCTGTCGGCCAGGCGCTTCATGAGATAGGCAGTCTGGATCTTCACGATCCGGCCGATCTCCTCGCGCCCGAGCGCCTTGAAGATCACGATCTCGTCGATCCGGTTCAGGAACTCGGGACGCAGCGACTGCCTGAGCAGCTCCATGACCTCGGCCCGCAGGCGCTTGGGATCCTGCTCCTCGCGGAAGAGGTGGCTGCCGAGGTTCGAGGTCATGATGACGACAGTGTTCCGGAAGTCCACCGTCCGGCCGTGGCCGTCCGTGAGGCGGCCGTCGTCGAGCAGCTGCAGGAGCACGTTGAAGACGTCGCCGTGCGCCTTCTCGATCTCGTCGAAGAGGACCACGGAGTACGGGCGCCGCCGTACTGCCTCGGTCAGCTGTCCGCCCTCGTCGTAGCCGACATAGCCGGGCGGGGCGCCGATGAGCCGTGAGACCGTGTGTTTCTCCATGTACTCAGACATGTCGATGCGGATCATGGCGCGCTCGTCGTCGAAGAGGAACTCCGCCAGAGCGCGGGCCAGCTCGGTCTTGCCCACTCCCGTCGGTCCGAGGAACAGGAAGGAGCCGATGGGACGGTTGGGGTCGGCGAGCCCCGAGCGCGCGCGCCGCACGGCATTGGCGACGGCCACGATGGCCTCCGGCTGGCCGACCACCCTGCGGGAGAGGCGCTCCTCCATCTGGACGAGCTTCTGGACCTCGGCCTCCAGGAGGCGCGTCACCGGGATGCCCGTCCACTTGGCAACGGTCTCGGCGACGTCCTCTTCGTCGACCTCCTCCTTCAGCATGCGCTGGGTCTTCTGCAGCTCGGCGAGCCGGGCGTTTTCCTTCTCGAGCTTGCGCTCGAGCTCGATCAGCGTGCCGTACTGGAGCTGGGAAGCCTTCTCGAGATCGCCGCGGCGCTTCGCGTCCTCGATGGCCAGACGCGCGGCTTCGGCCTCTTCCTTGACCTTGGCGATGGCCATGATCGCGCTCTTCTCGGCCTTCCAGTGGTCCTCGAGGCGCTTGTACCGCTCTTTGAGATCGGCGAGCTCCGCGTCGAGGCGCGCCAGGCGCTCCTTGGAGAGCTTGTCCGATTCGCGGGCGACCGAGACGCGCTCGATGCCGATCTGCATGATGCGCCGCTTGATTTCGTCCAGCTCGGCCGGCAGCGAGTCGATCTCGATGCGGAGGCGCGAGGCGGCCTCATCGATCAGGTCGATCGCCTTGTCGGGCAGGAAGCGGTCGGCGATGTAACGGTGCGAGAGCACGGCCGCCGCCACGAGCGCCGAGTCCTTGATCTTGACCTTGTGGTGGACCTCGTACTTTTCCTTGAGGCCGCGGAGGATGGCGATCGTGTCCTCGACCGACGGCTCCTTGACCATCACCGGCTGGAAGCGCCGCTCGAGCGCCGGGTCCTTCTCGACATGCTTGCGGTACTCGTCCAGCGTGGTCGCGCCCACGCAGCGGAGCTCGCCGCGAGCCAGGGCGGGCTTGAGCATGTTCGCCGCGTCCACCGCGCCCTCGGCCGCGCCGGCGCCGACGAGCGTGTGCAGCTCGTCGATGAAGCAGATGATCTCGCCCTCGCTCTCGGTGATCTCGCGCAGGACGGCCTTCAGGCGGTCCTCGAACTCGCCGCGGTACTTCGCGCCCGCGACCATGGCGCCGATGTCGATGGCCAGCAGGCGCTTGCCCTTGAGGCCCTCCGGCACGTCGCCGGCCACGATGCGCTGGGCGAGGCCCTCGACGATCGCGGTCTTGCCGACGCCGGGCTCGCCGATCAGCACGGGGTTGTTCTTCGTGCGCCGGGAGAGCACCTGGACGACGCGTCGGATCTCCTCGTCCCGCCCGATGACCGGGTCGAGCTTGCCCTTCCGCCCGAGCTCCGTGAGGTCCTTGGCATATCGCTGGAGGGCCTGGTACTTCTCCTCGGGGTTGGCGTCGGTGATGCGCTGGGAGCCCCGCACCTCGACGAGCGCCTTGTAGATTCCCTCGGGCGTGACGCCGGCCTTGGCGAGGATGCGCCCCGCCGCGCCCGACTTGTCCTGGGCGATGCCGATCAGCAGGTGCTCGGTCGAGCAGTACTCGTCCTTGAGGCGCTGGGCCTCCTCCCACGCGCGGGTGAGCGCGGCCTCGAGCCGCTCCGAGGCGTACTGGCGACCGCCGCCCTTGACGCTCGGCAGCTTGTCGAGCGCGGCGTGGACCTCGCGCGCCATCGCCTCGGGCCGCGCGCCGAGCTTGGCCAGCAGCGGGCCGACCACTCCCTCCTGCTGCTGGAGCAGCGCCAGCAGCAAGTGCTCGGGCTCGAGGGCCTGGTGATTGCCCTGGTCCGCCAGGGACTGCGCCGCCTGGACGGCCTCCTGCGCCTTCACGGTGAACTTGTCGAACTTCATGGTCTCCCCTCGGTACGAAGTTTCTTGAGCTCCTGGTAGAGCTCTTTCTCCCGCGGGCTCAAGCCCGTCGGGATGGTCAGCTGCACCTGCACGAACTGGTCGCCCGCGCCGCCGGACTTGAGGTGCGGCATGCCGTAGCCCGGCAGCCGGAAGGTCCGGCCGCTGGACGTCTCGGGTGGGATCTTCATCGAGACCTGGCCCTTGAGCGTCGGCACGGAGACCTCCGTGCCGAGCGCCGCGTCGTGAGCCGGCACCGGCAGGGTCGAGTAGAGGTCGTCGCCCGTGCGCTCGAAGCGCGGGTCCGGGCGCACCGTGACCTTGAGGTACAGGTCGCCCCGCCCGCCGCCGCCCGCGCCGCCCTGTCCTTCGCCGCCCACGCGCACACGCGAGCCCGTGGTCACGCCGGGCGGGATCTTGACCTCGAGGTTGCGTCGGCCCTTGGACCACCCGCCGCCGCGGCACCGCGCGCACGGCTTGCGGTTGACGTGCCCCGCTCCGCCGCAGGCGGGACAGGGTTCGTCGAGCTCGAGCGAGATGGTCCGGCTGACGCCACGGAACGCGTCCT